>ENA-UALL01000004-UALL01000004.1-human-gut-metagenome-genome-assembly--contig:-NODE-4-length-175686-cov-8.341642_pt1 | contig 175686 bp, 114 predicted proteins | sample MGYA00243699_ERZ654466 | MGnify/ENA primary metagenome ERZ654466 (study PRJEB26926, sample SAMN06164635) | human gut metagenome | biome: ENVO:00009003; feature: ENVO:2100002; material: ENVO:00002003...
GATTGGGGTCGACCACCGCAACGGTCTTGCCCATCCTGGCTGCCTGGATGGCCGCGATAATACCGGAGGCGTTGCCTCCGTATATCACGATATCATAGGTATACATATCTTCCTCCGTTGCCTGTCCACTGTCCGCAAAGGCCGGCAAACTCATCCCGGTCATCAGCAACGCGACAGCCAGCACGACAGAAAGCATTTTCTTCCACATAAATGACCCCCCTGTTCTCATAAAGTCCGTCTTTCAAAAGCGTTTGTCCGGCCCTTGACACAGCCATCCGCTCCGCTTTATAATTTTATTATAACCTGTCCATTGGTGGACGAGTCAAGGCGCTTTGAAAAACTTTTCTTACAAAATAAGAGGTGTGATTTTTGTGGACAAACACAATCTGTATACCATCACTCAGGTAGCCAGGGCCTGTTCCATCAGCCGGGCCACCGTGCTGCGGCTGGAGGCCGACGGTCTGCTGACACCGGTAACGCGGGAAGGGAACGGAAAATACCGGTATTTTGACTGTGCCAGCATCATGCATGTGCTGCAGATCCTATCCCTGCAAAAGATGGGCTTTACCCGCGATGAGATTCACGAGTATTTCCGTATTCCCGGAGATTTCAGCCACTGTCTGTCCGTTTTAACGGCACGGTTGGAACAGCTGGAATCCGCGGTCAAAAAAATGCAGCTGCGGGTGGACCTGACGCATCATATGAAAATTGAAGAAGTCCATATTCCCGAAACCATATGTTATGTCAAGTCCATCCAAACCTTTGGGGACTATTGCGTTGTCAACGATCTGACGCAGGCCGCCCTTAAGGAGGCGGTCACCGCAGGCCTGTCCATCGACTGTACGAAAGACTACTTTTCTATCGTGGACTGTCCCTGTCTGTTACAGGGGAAGCTGCCGGACCACCCCCATGACTATAGCATATGTATCCCTCTTTTGGCCAAAAAGGGGACGCCCCATACGGTTGCCGTCCCCTCCTGTGATGCGCTGGCGATCACCTGGTTCCATGGTCAAAAAGAACCCCGTGACCAAGCGTATCTGGAGCTGGGACAGGCGATCCGGGCACGACGCCTCACCCCCTCGGAGCCTTTCAGGGCATTTGGGATCGTCCATCAGTACATGGGGGAAGACATTTCTGTGGAGCGCAATGTCATCCGCATCGTCCAGCCAGTCCTGGCTCTAGGCGCTCCATCCGCACCAGAGGCATAACCAATCGCTATATTCCGTGTAAGGCTCTCCTCCCATATCTAAAGATTATTTAATTTTAAACCAACATACCTTTTTCTCATCCCATCATAGGACACACAAAGGGGCCGGAACAATGTTCCGGCCCCTGGTGTTAAATGTATGAGAAAGAGAATCAGAAAGATGAAATTTTTCTGGTGGCAAACTGCAAAATAAGCAGTGCATCAGCGGAGGTTACCCCCGCCTCGCTGTTTACATCCGCCACCGTTTGCTGCGCATCGGTCAGGTTGAGCTTGCCTGTCGCTGCCTGCAGCGCCAGCAGCGCATCCGCCGCAGTGACCGTACCGTCCCCATTCACATCGCCATACACCACCGGCTGGGGCTGAGGTTTCTCCTCCAGCCCGGTTAGCGCCTGCTCCAGTGCCCGGCACGCCCCGTCCACCTCATCCTGGGTGGCTTCGCCGTCTACCAGCACCGCCTTCGCCGTTTCCAGCGCCCGCCGCAATGCATCGGCCGTTTCATCGGTGTACAGACTCCCGTCGATTCCCTCTGCCCGTGCAATCGCATCCTTGAGCGCCGTAAGGTCCGGCCCATCTTCCGGTTGCATCGCCGCAATCCGCACATCCGAAAGGGTCAGGGCCATATCCGGACTGTCCTGCTCGGCCGGATACCGGTACGGGTCGTTGAGCTCACAGGTGATGTTGATGTCCCGTACATCCGCCCAGTTGATGTTTTCTGTCGCGATGGCCGACAGCGGAATAACCACATCAAACGAATTGTTTTCGTCCAGCGTTACCTGGCCGGGGGTGATGTTATAAAATCCGGATGCCTTTTCGCTATTATCCACCCAGGAGGAACGCAGCCTAAAGCCAAGCTGCTTCCACGCGGTGGTCAGGTCGACCCCGTCATGCAGGGGGGTAAAGGTGACCGTGGCCTGCAGGGCCATGTTTTTGTTGGAACCGTTCGCCGCCGTGCCTTCCATATTGCCGGGCGCGTTATCGGCGGTCTTCCAATCGGTGTAGAACATGGTGCCGTACAACAGGCGGGTCTGCACTCCGTTTGCCTGGCTAAAGGTCAATCCTACGGTTGTGGGGTCATTGACCTGAAGTCTTTCCCTGGCCTCCTGCAGGGCAGAAAGCGCTTCATTCACCTCAAGCTGGGTGGCTTCACCGTCCGCCAGCACCGCCCCGGCCGCTTCCAGTGCCTCGCGGTAGGCAGCAGCGGTAGCGGAGGTGTAGCCGTCCAGATCGGTCAGCGCCCCTTCCACCTCCTGCTGCAGGGCGGTTTTATCCACCGGTACCGCTGCACGCAGTCCATCCAGTGCCGTTTTTAGCACATCCACCGCCTGGCGGATATCCCCGGCTACTGCGTTGTTGTCCTCGTATACTTCCCACGCCGCACTAAGAGCGCTTTCCACCGCCTGCCTTACCTCTTCGGAGGCGTCCGGATAGGCGGCGTTCCCCTGCAGGGCCAGCACTTCCTCGATCACGCCAAACAGAGCCGCCTGGTCCTCATCCTCGGTGGAATCGGCCACAGCAATCTCCTGCCGCACATCCGGGCTGGCGGCCACGCTTTGGCAGTTGATAAACCGCACATTATCGGTCCACCGCAGGGTGTAGGCCCATCCGGTGGAGGCCCCCGCCCGGTCGTGTTCTGGATAGGCGTTGCCGATACCATCCGGCCAGGAAGGCACCGCCATGGCGCCGCCCGGCATCTTCAAATATACATTTTTGAACAGCACATCGGAGATGAGATGCTCTTTTCCGTCGTGGATGGTGTTATAATCCGGGCTCAACCCGACCAGCATGGCCTCGTGGATGTTGTCGTTATCGTACAGGCTGTAGGGATGCTCCATCGGGTTGGTGAAGTTGATGTCCTCAAAGGTGAGATCTCGGATACTGCCCAGCTTCTGGCTGTAGCCGGTGCTGGGAATGGGCAAACGGTAGCGGTTGCCGATGCAGACAAACAGGACGTTGTCCACATCGTTCATGTCGATGCGGGTAAAACGGACATTCTCAATGTCCGACCCGTCCATCGACTGGATGGTGATGCCCGACAGGCCGACGCGTTTCATCGCGATATCCTCAAAGGAAATATTCTGAAACGGCCCCTGGGTATCGGTGCCGATCTTAATGCCGTTGCAATGGGATTGCAGCAGGCAATTCCGTACCTCAATATCGGTGGAGGGCACCTGATTGCCGCTCTTGGGGCAGATGGCGTCGTCCCCGGCGATGATGCAGCAGTTTTCAATGGTCACATGGCTGCTGTTGACCGGGTCGATGCCGTCCCGGTTGGGCACCACATGGTTGGTGATGCTGACATCCCGGATGGTCACCCCGTCGCTTTCATAGGGCACCAGCGTCCAGAAGGGGCTCTGCACCAGATTAAGGTTCTCGATGACCACATCCTGCGAATGGGCAAAGTACAAAATACAGGGCCTCTGGTCGGCCGGGTCGTTTTCCCCATAGGCATAAGCGCCGTTGCCGAAGATGGTGCCGCCCCCGGTGATGTGCACATTTTTGGCATCCTCAAAGTAGAGGATCCCCCGGCCCAGCTGCCGGTTGCCGTTGTAGCCGTCGGAAGGGATCACCTTGTTGTAGACCCTTCGGTCCATGTTGGCGTAGAGGGTAGCCGACGGGGCGATGAACAGGGTCATATCGCTTTGAAGGGTGACCTGACCGGTGTAGAACACCCCATCTTCCAGCAGCACCGTGCCGCCGGTCCCGGCCGCAGCCTGGATGGCCGCTGCAATGGCGGCGGTGTCGTCGGTGACCCCATCTCCCACGGCGCCGAAGTCTTTGACGTTGAACACATTCTCCTGCGGCATCAGCCCGCGGGCCAGCGAGGCGCTGTCGTATACCTGCAGATTGTCCACATACAGCCCGCCGCTCTCCTCCGTGGCAAAGCGGATGCGGGACACCGCCTGTACTTCCCCGGCAAAGGATGCGCCGCTGTAGACCTTGGCTCCATCCACATAGGCATCATAGCGGCGGGTGTCGGTGTTCATCACCAATTTGATGATGTACCAGTTCCCGGCGGGGAAATAGTTGTTGGGAATCTCCTGGTCGCAGAGATAGACCCAGTTGTTCCCATTGGAGATGAAGATGCTGTTGTGGTAAAAAGCGACCTTGGCGGCCACGTTTCCTTCCTCGTCGGTCACCAGCGGCGCGGTGACCCAACCATCTGTTGTGGGCTTGACCTTCACCTGAACCGTTACATCCCCGGCGATGGGAGCGAATGTCCGCACGGCCTCGCCATCCTGTACCAGCAGGCTCTTGTCCCCGGCAAAGGGGACCTCGGCCACCCCTGTTTCGCTGCCGGTCAGCTGCCACCCCTCCGGTTTGCTGCCGGTGGCCAGATCGTTGAAATCCTCCTGCAAAACATAAATGGCCGTGTCATCGTATACCCGCAGGTAATCCACCAGCAGGGTGGTCACCGCTCCGGCATCCGCCGCGAAGGTGACCGTGCGCAGATCGGATGCTTCGCTCGCTGCGGCCAGGCCCTGCGCTTTGCGGATATGGTCGAGCCACAGGGCATACGTCCCCGCATCCAGGTCTAGTTCCATTCTCAGGGTGTGCCAGTCGCCTGCGGTGTAAGGGGCGATGACCTGTATCCCATCGCCATTGGTGGCCGTGATCTGTCCCTGGGAATCAAAGCAGACCTGAGCAATGGTCTGCCCATCCGCCGATTGAAGCAGCGGCAGGGTAACCGCCTGGCCGACGGTAGAGACCTGCACCCTCGTCTCCACCACCACTTTACCGGCAGCCGCAGTATCCAGCGTGCGCACCACGCCGAAGTCCTCGTCCGCAGCTGCCGCCTTCACAATGCGCAGCGGCGCACTGGCCGTCTGCGAAACCGTCTGTTCGGGGCCGTAGGCCTCCAACTCGCCGATCTGTATCCCACCGTCTTTATGGCCGGTGTTGCGGGTCCCCTCCACCCGCAGGCACCGTACTTGCACGGCCTCTTCAAGGTCAATCTCCACCACATTGTCGTTCTGGACAAAGGTATAGGTCGCCTGGGGCAGGATGGTGTCGTATGTAAGGCCGTCCGTGCTGCCCAAAATCTCCAGGTCCTGCTCCCGGTCCCCCCACCGGTCCCACAGCTTCAGGCACAGCTTATCCACCGTCAGCAAATATCCCAAATCCACCGTCAGGATACCGGGATTATCCGCCGAAGCGGCCGCGCTGCACCAGTAGGTGGTGGGGTCGCCGTCCACCGGGCTTTGCCCCAGATACACATCTGAACTGACGGTGAAGGTGCACCCCCTCGCCAGATTGGTCCCTTCCTCCAGCGTCACCGTCTGAGCGCTGCCGTTTACTGTGACCTCATTGCCGTCCTGCGTCTGCCCGGTAACGGCATAGCCCCGGGGCAGCGTGTTCGCATAGTTGAACACATCGTTGGCGTAATATTGATATTCCTCATCCGGCGAATGGGCGGGATCCCGCTCCCCCTCCGGCAGTACCGGATTTTGGGTCAACGCATTGTATACCGTTTCACCTGCGGCGGGCAGGATCATCAAAAACAGATTCCTGCCCTCGTCGCCGCTGCTTCCCATCCCGCCAAGCTGTACCACCTGGTTGGCGGAATAGGCCTTTTCAAACAGGTTGTACACCCTGCCGTCGTTGGTGGTCAGGGTTTCGCCGGTAGCGGTCCATCCATTTGCCCAGGATGGATTGCTTCCGTACGCATTGTCGATGGCGGCGGTCACCACAACGTCCCGTTCGGTCCGGAAAATAACGGTGTTGCGCTGGGTGCGGCGGGTGACAATGGCGTCGCAGCCCACAAACCGCTGTGGCATGGTCTGGATGCGGTAATCGTCGGGATCTTCGTTTTGGCTCTCGTCCTTGGTGGGGTCGGGGTCCACCACATAGATGCTGTCGCCGATCTGCAGTCCGCTCTCCATGTGATACCAGCCCTGGGCGCCATTCCAGCCGTTGACGGCAAACTGGCTGATATTCGGCACAGGCGGTGCCGATTCGAGCCCTTGGCTATCCACCGCATCCATAGCCATCAAGGCGGGATTTTCCACTGTGTTTTCCTCCTCTTGGGCCAGAGTTAGCGGTGCTGCACCCACCAAAAGGCAAAGGCACAGCAGACCGGCGAGTACCTGTCTGAATGCAGGCATCGCTCTTTTTTTCCCTTTGCGATACATAAGACTTCCTCCTTTGCAAACCAAGGTCATAGGGCATCCTTTTTTGACCGGCAAACAGCCGCATAAAAAGCATCTTGTTTCAAGGGGTACAGCCTTATTATACAGAAAAAGATTCTGTGACACTGGACATTTTAAGAGAAAAACAAGACAGTTTTTGCTATTTTAATAAAAACTCATTATATTATGGAGCGATTTTTGGTTTTTCGCCCTACTATTTAAATAGGGAATACCTTGAATGCCTGTCAACACCTTCCCATCCGATCAGGGCAAGAGACATCCATTCCCTTCACCTCTTTTTTCCATACAAAGGGCCGGAACGCATGCGTTCCGGCCCTTTGCCATGTCGAAGCTCTTATCTCACATAGGATTTTCCGGGACGGCAAATCGCTTTACCGCTCCCGCTCATCCCGCTTTTATACCCAGTTAGGCACTACTTTCAGGAGAAAATCCAGATAACCTTCTGACTTTCAAGCCGGGGCGTACCGAAATCCCCTCCCCGGCGCACGTTACAGCGACCCCGCCTTTTGCCGCATAAATTCCTCAATCGCATCGGCGACTGCGCCCTCGTTGTTGCTGTGCGCCAGCACCTTAGCGTTCTTTTGCGCAGCGGGATGCGCGCTGCTGGGAGCGAAAGCGGCCCCTGCCCACTGCAAAAGCTCGATATCATTCAGATGGTCCCCGATGACAGCGGTATCTTCCCGCGCCACCCCCAGCATATCCGCCAGCTTCTGCGCCGCGTGCCCTTTTGTGCAGTCCACCGGCAGGAACTCGTAGTAATATTCCGAAGAATAAAACCGGCCGCATGGAGGCAGTTCACAGCCGGACAAGTATTCCTCCGCTTCCTGCAACCGCTGGGGAGGAGCCGAGAGCATGAATTTCAGCCAGTGTTCCGGGAGCCGGGAGAGGTCGGCAAAGTGATAGGATTGCTTTTCCCGCAGGATAAACGGGTCCATGACCGCCTGGGGGTTGGGAAGCAGCAGATCGCCACAGACCAGAACCTCGATGCAGATATCCGGGAACCGCTCCATAATGTCGCGGATGACCGGCCGGAAAAGCGCGGCTTCCAGTTGCCGCTGCGCCAGCACACGGCTTTCCTTCAGGTCGTATACCAGCGCGCCGTTATACAGAATGGCCGGAGCATTGATGGGCAGGCGGTCGGCGGCAACGCGGCAGGTCTCCTCTGACCTCCCGGTTGCAATGGTGAAAAGCCCGCCGGCCTGCGTAAAACGGCGGATGGCGTCTATATTCTTTTGCGGGACCTGCTTGTCCTCATTCAGCAGCGTCCCATCCAGGTCCGAAATAAACAACAGCTTTCTCATAATAACACCTCTTAAGCCGCCATCGGGAATGCACAGCGCGCCGGAACATGCGGCCCGTCTAAATACCGCCAACTCAGTGTGCCAGACCATTGGCCGCTCTTTGGCGTCCGCAAGGGCCGGAACGCATGCGCTCCGGCCCTGATTTTGGAATATTCATATGCCTTTGACCGCTGCGGAAAATGCCTGCCCGGCGATATACCCAAGACGGTCTTATTTTGTCTGCAACTCAATATAAAATTCCACACCCGGTCCATAGGGGCTTTCCCGGTTGATCACGCCGTAGGGCATCCGGTGGGCCTTCATGATGGCGGTTACCACCGACAGGCCGATGCCCGAACCACCGTATTCCCGCGTGCGGGCCTTATCCACCTTATAAAAGCTTTCCCAGATTTTGGGTAGCTCCTCTTGGGGGATATAGTCCCCGGTATTGAACACAGAAATGCGCACCCGTCCTTCTTCTACCGGAACAATGCTCCCGGAGATCACGCCGTTTTGGGAAACATGGTGGATGGCATTGGACAGGAAATTGGAAAGCACGTTTTCGATCAGATAATCATCCGCCCAGACATATACCGGCTGGTTGTCTGGAAGAAGCATCCGGACATGCTTCTCATCCGCCAGAACCTGGTTTTTAAGCATGAGGTTGCGCAGCAGCTCGCTGATATCGAACCGCTCGATAACCAGCTGTTCCCCACCCGCTTCCAGCTGCATCAGCATGGTCATGCGCTTGATCAGCTGGGACATTTTCTGCGCTTCATCCTCAATAATGCTGCAATAAAACTCCCGGTTGCCCGCATCGGCCGCAATATCCTCCTGCAGTCCTTCCGCATAAGTCTGAATCAGGGCAATGGGGGTTTTCAGCTCATGCGACACATTGGCTATAAACGCCTGATGAGCCTGGTTCTGCTTGGTTTTCTGCTCCACGTCGGTCATCAGCCTGGCATTGGTATTCTTCAGGTCACAGATGGTGCTTTTCAGTTCGTCCGACATGATATTGATGCTGTGTCCCAGGTCGGCCAGTTCATCGTTGCCCCGCCGGGTATAGCGCTCGGAAAAATCCAGATGGGCAACGTTTTGGGCAATGTGGGAAAGCTCCCGGATGGGACGGGTAAAGCTGCGGGACAACCCCCACACCACCAGTAGCCCCAAAATCAGCGTCACCGCACCGGAAATCAAAAGAAACTGGTTGGTGATGTCCACGCTTTCCTCAATGGCGGCGATGGGGGTTTTCAGCAGCACCGAATTGCCGTCGGAAAGGCGGCCTATTAGTTTGATAAACTGCGCGTCGGACGTCTTGGCTTGACTTGACACGGTCGTGCCTGCTTGCCCGTCTGCTTTCTTCAGCTCGAACTCCTCTACACGCGAACCGGCGTTGATCTCGATGCGGTATTCCCCCGGCTGCATGTCCACTTCCCCGTAATCCACCGACCAGGCCATTCTCTCGTTGTAAGGGCGGTAATCGTAAATTACCCCGTCCTGGTTCCAGATAACGGTGGATATGTTTTGGGAATCGCCCAGATCATCCAAGCGTTCCTCCCATTCGTTGCCTTCCCGGGCGGACTCGTTTAAAGCCTGAAATTCCTGTTCCAGTGTACGCTGCTTCTGTCCTTGGTAATACGACACCATAGCAAAGTTGTTGAACAACCAGTTAAAAGCCAGCAACAGCAAAATACAAAGAAGGATACTGCCGGCCAACCGTGCACCAATGGACAAGCGGCGGGAGGGTTTTGATGTTTGCTCCATACCCGCTCCCTCACCTAATCTCCAAATTTATAGCCGATCCCGCGGATGGTGCGGATGGTTTCACCCGCCGGTCCCAGCTTGCTGCGCAGCTTTTTGATGTGGGTATCCACCGTGCGGGCGTCACCGTAATAATCGTACCGCCACACGTTATCCAGGATCCGGTCGCGGGACAGCGCAATACCCGCATTTTCCATCAAATAAACCAGCAGTTCGAACTCGGTATAGGTCAGATCCACCGGCTGGCCGTTCACACGCACCTCCCGGCCGGCTTTGTCCACCTCCAGCCCATTGCGGCTGTAAGGATCGGGAGGAGGCGCTTCTTCCACCTTTTTGGGCGTACCCCGGCGGAACACGGCCTCGATCCTTGCAAGCAGCACCTTCAGGCTGAAGGGCTTTGTCACATATTCGTCCACACCGAGGGCAAACCCCTGTAATTCGTCCTCTTCCTGGCTGCGAGCCGTCAGCATGATAATGGGGACCTTGGATACCGCACGGATGCGGCGGCACACCTCAAATCCATCCATTTTCGGCATCATAATGTCCAAAAGCACCAGGTCGGGGCCCTGCTCCGCAAACTGCTTGAGTGCCTCCATACCGTCGGCAGCCTCCAGGGTGCGGTATCCTTTAATACTCAGATAATCGGCGATCACCCGGCGCATCCGGGCTTCGTCATCCACGATCAAAACAGTTTTCGGCTGGGTCTGCTCCGGCTGGTTTTGCTCTGTCCGGTTTTGTTCCATATGGGTCGCCCCTCTCTGTTTTTAAATTCCATGTAATTAGTATAATTCAAACGTGTGTTCCCTTTGTGAACTTTCATGAGGGATTTCGTTTCCACCATCTATATTACCAAAAAGTGACTTCATTTACAACATAGAAGGAGCACTAAACAGAGCGCTTTATCCTCACATATCAAAAGCGGTTTGAACAAAGATGTCCAAACCGCTTTTTAACCGGGTGGGAAAGCATTTGCAAAACAGTCTGTGACCGTCATGCCGGATTATTCCTCCATCTGCTTCCCCAGGAAAGCCGCCGCGATCTGCGTCAGCTTGATTTCGCCTTCATTGGGCACCGCGCCCGATTCGGGTAGCATCAGGCACACCGCACCGGTCACATCCCCGGAGGCCAGGATGGGGGACATGACCCCTGCATACCGCTCCAATCCTTCCACCGGCTGCAAGCGGGTGCGTTCCCCTGCCTTGGCAATATGCGTCTGGCGGTTTTCCATCAGTTCCTCCATCTGGCCGGAGATACGCCGGTCCTGATATTCCCGCTTGGAGACCCCCGCCGCAGCCACCACATGATCGCGGTCACAGATGAGCACCGGCAAACCGCAGGCGCGGGACATCACGTCGGCATACTGCGCGGCAAACGGGGTAAGCTCGCCGACCGGCGAATACTTTTTGAATACGACCTCCCCGTCGCTGTCGGTAAAGATTTCGAGGGGATCCCCCTCCCGGATACGCATGGTGCGGCGGATCTCCTTGGGGATGACCACCCGGCCCAGATCATCGATTCTTCGGACAATTCCTGTAGCTTTCATTATATGAATCTCCCTTTAATTTAGATGATTGCCTTGGTAGTGTTTGCGAAGGGATTTGAAAATATTCGCAGCCGCATAAAAAGCGGATACAAAATTTTAAATGACCTGGGTGTGTTCCACTCAGGCCCAAAGCCAGCATCCCAATGAGTGGCCGTGCATGGTAAAAAGTGGACACTTTAAACCGCCAAAACGCAAAAATTCCCTGCCGCGCAGACGCGGCAGGGAAAGGAATCACCAAAAAGTTGAAAACGGAGCATCCCGCCTAAAAATAAAAAATTGTTTTGGTGGAAACATATATTCCTAAAAACGCTTTATTTGCAAAAACCAGCCTGAACGCTTTGTCCAGGCTGGTTTTGTAAATGTTGGAGAGCAAGAAGGCGCAAAGGCCGGCCGAACCGGTGGGACAACGCGATTCACGATCCATTATCCAACAAGGTCAGGCCGGCTTATGGCGGTTTGCTTTTTTTCGCACAAGCAGCACAGCCGTCACGACGGCCACCACCAAAACCACGCCGCCCAGAACCAGCCAGTACCACCATGCCGCCGTTCCGGTCCATTCCGGTGGGGCGATGGCCGCTGTCATCAGATCGGTGGAAGCATATGTTCCCCGGTGGGCGTCCTGCCATTGCGAGGACTGATAGGTCAGCAGGACTGTTCCAGTATCGTCCATCGAAGCGTCCAGGCCATGCAGCGCCTGTTCCCCATCCATATAGGTTTTCATTTCACTGCATTGGCCGGTGGAAACATCGTAAAACATGCCGTCCAGCCGGGACGAGTTCTCCCCGCCCCTGTAAAGCCAGTAGAGGAATACTTGCCGGCCGTTGCTGGCCGTCCCAAAAGATGGCGCCGGCGCTTCGCTTATCAAAATTTGTTCTCTCCCGTTTACCTCACAGGCCACCTCGCCGCCGGTCGTCGTGTAAAAGCGGAGCCCCGCTGTTTCCACACCCTCATCACCGGCCGGCTGTGCCTGTGTGGAACCGGCCGCCGCCATAAGCCGGACAGGGAGCACAGTCTCCTGTTGTCCGGCTGCCATAGAGGCTGAAGTAACCGGCTCTCCCCAACTCTGGCCGTTAAAAACCGCCTCATATGCAACGCTTTCTCCCTGTGCGAACAGCAAATCTCCGCTGCTGTTCGCCATCCAGGCGGCGGTCACCCCGTTACCGGTGGCCGACAGGGAATGCATACCGCAGTATCCGTCCACATTTTCGCAAAGATTGGTCACGCTCTGGATCTTCCCATCCTTCAAAACGGCGGCGTAAATGTCCATAGACAAAGCGTATTCGGCGGAATCCACCACAGACGGGAAGACCTTGTCCGCGTTTTGCCACAGGATATAGGTGGTATCCCCCACATGGAGCGCGCGGGGTGCATAATCGGCTGTGCCGTCATCGTGTACCGGCACCGGATCGCTCCACCGGTTTTGCTCATAAACCGCGTACACCAGCCGGTACCGGTCCATGTCCTGCCGCTCGGAAGCATCCTCCAGCCAGAACATGGCCGCTGTTCCGGTGTATCCGCCAGAAGCATCCATCCCTTCGCCGCCGGTGGACACGATCACCGGGTCGGCATTGCTGCCCGCATCCTCCACCACAGGGGCGGGAGGGAGCTCTCCATCCGGCTGCACCGGCCGGGCATCGGGATGAAACACCTGGCTGTCCGGGTCTGCGGTACCGGTCTCGCTGCGGGTGGGGAAACGGTCCACCGGCTGAGGCGGAGGGTATTCGCCTTCCTCCACCACCGGATAATACTGCCAGTGATACCCTTCCCATACCCGCTCAAAGCCCAGCAGCTTGACTGCTGCCCGCAGATTGCCGGTCAACTGGAAAAAGTCCTGCTGAATATCCCGGCCGTTCGCCATTTCGGCTCGCAGCTGAAACTCCACACCGCCGTTTAACTCTGCTTCCAGCTTTGTCTTAAAGCGGCCGAGCTTCACCGTATGTTCCAGCTTTGGGCCAAGATAGGCATAGGCCGACCCCGAACAGGATACCTGAGGCACCAGTTGCAGGCTGCCATCCTCATCCTGTTCGCCTACCAGACGGATCTGGGGCTTGAGTTCTCCGCTGACACCGTAAAACAGCCGTCCCACATCCGCCGAAAGGGTAAAGGTGCTCTGTATATCAGAGCTGACCAGCTCCAGACGGGCGTTTTGCTCGTCCCAGCGTGCGGTGACCCGGCCGGTGAGGGACATGTTTCCGTCAAAGACCAGCTTGGCCAGCTCGTCCGGCCGGACATTTCCCACATAGTCCCCGCTCTCCGGGTCCCGCGTCAGCGTGACCTCCTTTGCGAGCAGGCCGTCAATCTTCACCGGCAGCGGCCGGAAATCCAGCTACGCCGCCGCGTCTACAGCGATGGGGCCAAACGCCTCCGCCGCAAACTCCACCGCCTGTATCGGAATGGTGAAGCTGTCCGGCAGCTTTTCAAGCTCCACCGTGTGGGTTTGGGACAGCGACAATATGGATACCGGTTCCTCTATTCCCTGATACCCCTTGCAGGTTACCTTCAGCGTGGTGTTGCCATCCAGATGCATATGCTCTTCGCTTTTGGACGCCGTGCCCTGTTCATCGGTCACGGCACCCTGAATCACACCGCCGGTCACCATCGCTTCTTTAACAGGCTTTCCGGTCTGCTTGTCCTTTACCACCACCGTTTGGGCGTGTGCGCCGCAGGCTGCCATAATGCAGGCATCACAATAACCGGAGATATTGCCCAGGGTGGAATCGCCGCAATGCGCACAGTACGGCCGGGGCGGGGTCCATTGGATGAGACTGTGCTCATCGTGGTCGAGTGCCCAGCAGGTGTAGCAACGGGAGTCTCCCGCCCATTCTCCTTCCCGTTCAAAGATGGGATTGCCGCACTCTGAGCAGGTATCCACCGGCGGTTGCAAATACATGGATTCCGGCAAACCGCCTTCGCTGTCTGTAGCCGCTCCCGCCGTGTACGCAAGCGGATCGGCCGTCATGGCCGCCATAACCAGGCTCAATGCCACTGCCAACACTCTGCGCATAAAACGTCACCTCTTTTGTTTTTGAACACCTCTTTCTCTTGTTAAACTGCCGCTCCTGCAGGGGATTGTCCACCCGCAGTTTCTCCCAATGGAATTTACGCCTGTTCCTTTCGCCACACCATCCGGTCAATGATCCCCGTATAGGACTGGATGAGCCGCACCACCTTGGTGCTGACGTTTTCCTCGGTATAATCGGGCACCGGGCTGCCAAAATCGCCGTTTTTTCGCATGGCGACCGCCATGTCCACCCCCTGCAGGACCTGCGCGGTGGTGATGCCGCCCAAGATAAAATTGCCCTTGTCGAGCGCCTCCGGCCGTTCGGTGGAGGTGCGCACGCACACCGCCGGGAAGGGTACGCCGTGGGCATTGAAATATGCACTTTCCTCCGGCAGGGTCCCGCTGTCCGATACCACACAAAAAGCGTTCATCTGCAGATGATTATAATCGCTGAAGCCAAAGGGCTGCAGGCTGCGCACCAGGGGATGGAAGACAAACCCCCGCTGCTGGATGATTTTCTGGCTGCGGGGATGGGTGGAATAGACGATCGGCTTCTGATAGGTCTCGGCCATGGCGTTGACCGCATTCATCAGCGCCAGAAAATGCGTTTCGTTGTCGATGTTTTCCTCCCGGTGGGCGGACAGCAGGATATACCCACCCTTTTCCAGCCCCAGCTTTTCCAGGACCGGACTGGCACAGATTTTGTCCCAGTTGGCGGACAGCACCTCCGCCATGGGCGAGCCGGTGACATAAGTGCGCTCTCTGGGCGTCCCCTCCGCGTTGAGGTAACGGCGGGCATGTTCGCTGTAACACATGTTCACGTCGGCGATATGGTCCACAATCCGGCGGTTGGTCTCCTCGGGCAGGTTCTCGTCAAAGCAGCGGTTGCCCGCCTCCATATGAAAAATCGGGATCTTGAGCCGCTTGGCGCTGATGGCCGACAGGCAGGAATTGGTATCCCCTAAAATCAGAAGCGCGTCTGGCCGCACCTCGGTCATCAGGCGATAACTTTTGGCGATGATGTTGCCGATGGTTTCCCCCAGATCGGCGCCGACCGCTTCCAAATAATGATCCGGCGCACGCAGCCCCAGGTCTTCAAAAAAAATCTGGTTGAGGGTATAGTCCCAGTTCTGGCCGGTGTGGACCAAAACCTGGTCAAAATACACATCGCATTTTTTGATGACTTCGGACAGCCGGATGATCTCCGGCCTCGTGCCGATGATGGTCATCAGTTTCAGTTTGCTCATGGTCACACCTCCAGAAAATAGGTATCCGGCCGCTGAGGATCAAAACACTCGCTGCACCACATGAAGGTCACCAGATCGGTGTCTCCTGTATTTTCGATGTTGTGGGTATACCCCACCGGGATATCCACCACCTGAAGGTAGTCCCCGCTGACCGGATACTCGATCACCTCAGCGCTGCCGGGAAGACGGAACCGGATGACTCCCTGTCCGCTGACCACCAGGAATTTTTCGTTTTTGGTATCATGCCAGTGGTTTCCTTTGGCGATCCCCGGCTTTGTGATGTTCACCGAAAACTGCCCCCGGTCGGCCGTGCGCAGGATTTCGGTAAAGCTCCCCCGCTCGTCCACATTCATTTTCAGCGGGTAGGCAAATTCCTCCTGCGGCAGATAGGATAAATATGTCGCATACAGCTTTTGGGTCAGGCCGCCCGGCGTCATATCCGGGACAAGCAGGTTGCGGCGGCTCTCCCGGAAGGAGCGGATGGCGCCGGCCAGCTCTCCCAGCGTGGCGGTGTGGGTCACCGGCGCTTTGCAAAAGCGCCCGTCCCGCGTAGGATGTCCCTGCAGGGCCCGCAGAAGTTCTTCCACCAAGTCGTCGATATACAAAAGCGTCAGCCGGTGATCGGGGTCGTTGACCACAATGGGAAGCCCCCGCGCGATGTTATAGCAAAATGTGGCGATCACACTGTTGTAATTGGGGCGGCACCATTTGCCGAAAACGTTGGGGAACCGGTAAATATACACCGGCGCACCCGTCTTTTCGCTATAAGCAAACAGGGCGTCCTCCCCGGCTTTTTTGCTTTGCCCGTAGGGATTATCCTGTCCCGCCTGGATGGAACTCGCCAGCATCACAGGGCAGGGATTTCCCTGCCTCGCCAGTGTATCTAGCAGCCGGGAGGTGAAGCCGAAGTTGCCCTGCATAAATTCAGCCGGGTCCGTTGGCCGGTTGACTCCGGCCAGGTGAAACACAAAATCCGCCTCCCGGCAATAGTCCTCTAAAAGGGCCGGGTCGGTGCCGGTGTCGTATTCCAAAAGGGTCAGGCCGCCGGCAAAGGTCACGGTGCGGCCCTTCCCATCCCGGATATTGGCCAGCCGGGCGGACAGATTTTTGCCGATAAAACCGCTGGCCCCCGTAATGAGCACCTTCATATCATCTGGCCTCCCAGGCAGCGATCTCCTCCCGGATATACGCCAGCGAGAGCAGCTTTTCCTTGACCTGCCCGACATCGAGCAGCTGCGTGTTGTTGGAATTGAATTCGGTGAGAGGGTTGCGCTGGGTATCCCCCTGTTTAAAATACTTGTCATAATTCAGGTCCCGCTTGTCACAGGGAACCCGGTAAAAACGGCCCATATCGGTGGCGTGGGCGCATTCTTCGTTGGTCAGCAGGGTCTCGTACATCTTCTCCCCGTGGCGGATACCGATGACCTTGATCTCGCTTTCCACATGGAACAGCTCCTTCACCGCCTGCGCTAATATCTGAATGGTGCAGGCCGGCGCCTTCTGCACCAAAATATCCCCCGACACACCCTTTTCAAAGGCAAACAGCACCAGGTCGATCGCCTCGTCAAGCGACATGATAAACCGGGTCATGGACGGTTCGGTAACGGTGATGGGATTGCCTGATTTGATCTGCTCGATCCACAGCGGAATCACCGATCCCCGGCTGCACATCACATTGCCGTAACGGGTACAGCAGATTTTGGTTTTGTCCGGCGATACCGTGCGGGATTTTGCGACGATCACCTTTTCCATCATGGCCTTGGATGTCCCCATGGCGTTGACCGGATAAGCCGCTTTGTCGGTGGAAAGGCAGATAACCCTTTGCACCCCCGCTTCGATGGCGGCCGTCAGTACATTATCGGTGCCAATGACATTGGTCTTGACCGCTTCCATGGGAAAAAACTCGCAGGACGGCACCTGCTTGAGCGCTGCGGCATGGAAAATATAATCCACCCCGTGCATGGCCTCTTTGACCGAGGACAAATCCCGCACATTGCCGATGAAGAATTTGATCTTCTCCGCCGCTTGCGGCATCTTCACCTGGAATTCGTGCCGCATGTCGTCCTGCTTTTTCTCATCCCGGGAAAAAATGCGGATCTCCCCGATGTCGGTCTGTAAAAAACGGTTGAGCACCGCATTTCCAAAGGAACCGGTGCCACCGGTGATCAGCAGTGTTTTGCCAGTGAACAAAGACATAGGTGTTCCTCCCTGTACGCATGATAAATGGGGTGAAGGCCGGACCGGTGGAGCGGCCCGTCAATAGAATGCCCGGCACAACGGCCGGTAACCAGCCTTTTTAAAGGGCTTGTGGCCGTTATCCTCTGGTGCGTTATGATGCCTCATCTCTCTCTTTTTGGGCTTTCCCTTCGGCAAAGCCCTTTTCCCGGAGAACGCATCCGATGGTTTTAAAAAAGCAGATACAATCAAATCCAAAGCTCATCCGCCGGACATATTCCCCATCCATCTGTGCTTTTTGCGCATCCGACAGGGTATCCCGCCCGTTGATCTGTGCCCAGCCGGTCAGTCCCGGCCGGATATCGTTGGCACCGTACTGCTGCCGCGCTTTCAACAGGTTTTTCTGTTTGGGCAGGGCAGGCCGCGGCCCCACAACGCTCATATCCCCCCGCAGGATATTCCACAGTTGGGGAAGTTCGTCCAGGCTGGTGCGGCGCAGGAAGTGTCCAGTCCTGGTGATCCACCGGTCGGGGCGTTTGAGCTTGTCGGTGGGCGTATTGTGGGGAGAATCCACCCGCATGGTACGGAATTTGATCATTTCAAATGTCCGGCCGTGGGCCCCTACCCGTTCCTGCCGGAAAAACACCGGTCCTTTGGAGCCCACTTTGACCGCCAGGGCAATGCCCCCGAACGCAGGGGACAGCACCACCAGTCCCAAAAAGGACAGGAGGATGTCCAGCCCGCGTTTGACCACTTTCGAATAGAACGCCATTTATCCGCCTCCGCGTCTTGTGTCGCCTGTATCCGGCTGCTGGATATTGCTGTCAGATATTATACTATAGATTCTTTTCCTTCGCAACCGGTAAAGCGGGTGGCTTCCCTTTCCCCTCTGGCAATTGACTTTGTTCCCCTGTTTTCGGTACAATAAAAGAAAAATGCCAAAAGGGGGAAGACTCATGTGCCGCAAACTGTTTCGCCGGTATTTGTCCGGCCTTCTGCTGGCCTGCATCTGCCTGCTGACAACATCCTGCCAGCTGGAGGAAAGCGAGGCGGTGTCCAACCCGGCAGCAACAACGGCCAGCTCCACAACCGAGCAGCAGACGGTCACCGGTACGGTGACGGATGCGAGCATGAACGTGCTGACCATCACCGGGGACGACGGGCAGGTCTATTCCTTCACCGACTATATGCCGGTGCTGGAGGACGGCGTGAACCTGCTGGCGGGCAACCGCATCCGCATCACCTACACCGGTACACTGGACCCGCAGGCCTCGGTTCAGGCCGTGACCCTTCAGAAGATCGTGCTTACCCCGGCCGCAGCCACCACCCTCTCGTCTGCTGTCACTTCAACCGCCACCGCTGCTACCACCACCGCCACATCGGCCGCCACTCAGGCACCAGCAGACTCCCCATCGCCGCAGGAGGTCCTTGCCAGGATGTCGCTTGAGGAAAAGGTGGGCCAGATGTTTATTGTGCGCTGCCCCGAAACAGGCGGCGCCGGGGATATCTCCAAATACCAGATGGGCGGCTACATCCTGTTTGACCGGGATTTTAACGGCTATTCCCGCCAAGAGGTGACCGGTCATATCCAAAGCTACCAGGCAAACGCCAAGATCCCGCTGTTCATCGGCGTGGATGAGGAGGGGGGCATCGTCAACCGGGTCAGCCATTATTTTCGCGCCGTCCCCTTCTGGTCACCCCAGGATCTCTATGCCGAAGGCGGCCTTTCCCTGATCGTCAGCGATACGCAGGAAAAAGCCGAATTGTTGTATTCCCTTGGCATCAACCTGAATTTTGCTCCGGTATGCGATGTCTCCACCGACCCGGACGACTATATTTACGCCCGCTCCTTTGGGAAGGACGCGCAGCAGACGGCCCGGTATGTCGAAACCGTGGTGCAAACCATGCAGGAAGAGCAGATGGGCAGTGTGCTCAAGCATTTCCCCGGTTACGGCAACAACCAGGACACCCACGCCGGCATTGTCCACGACAACCGCCCTTACAGCACCTTTGAGCAGCAGGATTTCCTGCCCTTCCAGGCGGGCATAGACGCCGGAGCTCAGTGCGTGCTGGTTTCCCACAACATCGTGGCCTGTATGGATGAGGAGGCACCGGCTTCCCTGTCGGCCAATGTCCACCGCATCCTGCGTGAGGAGCTGGGCTTTGAGGGTGTCATCATGACCGACGATCTGCACATGCAGGCCATTCAGCAGTACACCGGCACCAGCGACGCCGCGGTGATGGCGGTGCGGGCCGGCAACGACATGCTGTGCTGCACCAATTATGAGGAACAGATCCCGGCCGTCATCGACGCGGTAAAGGACGGTACCATCACCGAAGCCCGCATCGACGAATCGGTGCTGCGCATCCTGCGGTGGAAACAGTCGCTGGGTCTTCTCGCCTGAAATGAAGATACTGTAAAAGGAGTCCGGCTGCACAGCCGGACTCCTTTTACATGTTGAAAAATGGCATGTGAATGGTGCAACGAAACAGGAAAGTGCCTCTCCGGCAGGACCGGACACATGAATTACCATTCCTTTTCAAGCGACACCATACGGGTCGCAATCCTGCGGCAAAACGTCCCGTCGTGTTCCACAAACAGCATGGCCGGGCGGTTTTCCAGCAGCAACTGCTCAATCTGTACGCGGGAGAGCACATCGAGATAGTTCAGCGGTTCATCCCACACATAAAGATGGGCCTGCTCGCACAGACTGCGCGCCAGCAGTACCTTTTTCTTCTGTCCCTCGCTGAGGTCCTGAATGGGCCGAAAAAACACAGAGGGCGGCACTTCCATTTTACAAAGAATGGCTTTGAACTTTTCTTCCTCCACACGGTACTGGCGGGCGTATTCCACCGGCGTTCCTGTCATGCCCTGGGTGCTCTGGGGAATATACGAGATTTTCAGCCCGCTCATCCGGGATACCCGGCCGGTATGCGGGATCTCCTGGCCGCATATCAGCCGCAGCAGGCTGGACTTGCCGCACCCGTTGGCGCCGCACACGGCGATGCGCTCCCCCGCTTCTTGGGAAAAGGAAAAGCCACGGCAGACCACATGGCTGCCATAGGCGATGGTCACGTCCGACAGCTCCACCAATCTACCAGCCCGCGTTTCCAGAGGCTGCAATTTAAGAGGATCGGCGCTTTCCGTATTTTTCAGCAGCTCCTTGGTCTTTTCCAGAGAGGCCTGCTTTCTTGCGTCGATGGTCTGCGCCCGCTTCATCATTTTGGCTGCCTTATGCCCGATATATCCCCTGTCGGGGCGAAGCCCTGCATTTCGGCTGCCCTTTTTGGTTTTTTCCACCTGATCCGACCAATCCGCCGTGCGGCGGGCTGCCGTTTCCAGCCTCCGCACGTCTTTTCGCAAGCGGTCATTTTCCGCCTGTTCATACTGGTCCTGCCGTTGTTTGTTTTCCATCCAGGAAGAAAAATTCCCTTTCTGGATGGTGATATCCGTTTTATTGATCGACAGGACATGATCGATGCACATATCCAATAGCTCCCGGTCGTGTGAAACCAGAATAAACCCTTTTTTCCGGCGCAGATACTGCCCCACCGCCGCCCGTGCGCCGGCGTCCAGATGGTTGGTGGGCTCGTCAATCAGCAAAAACGGATGGTCACCGCAAAACAGGGCCGCAAGCAGCACTTTCGTCTGCTCCCCGGCGCTGAGAGAAGAAAAGGGCCGATCGGCCACATCCGGGTCCACCTCCAGCAAATTCATCTCCCGCGTCCATTCCCAGGCCTCGCAGCCGGGGCACACGCTTTCGATAACCTGCTCCGTCTTATTCTGCGGCTGGTCAACGGGAAAGGGAAAGTAGGCAAAAGGAACCGATGCGCGAATGCTTCCCTGGTATGCATACCGCCCTTCCAACAATCGCAAAAGCGTGGTCTTCCCCCGTCCATTCCGTCCAATCAGTCCCAGCCGCCAATCGGTATCCAGCTGAAAGCTGACATCCTCAAACACCGGCTCAAAAGCACCATCGTATCCAAAGGTCACATGCGAAACATCAATTTTGGACATAGGCATTCCTCCCGTGCAAAAAAATAAAGGCTGCAGGAAATTCCTTTCCCACAGCCGAATGCACAAAGCGGACGCTGCCGCCGGGTGCGGCAATACCATAATGCCCTCTCCGGTCGTAAAGCGAGCGGGAATTTCCTGCCCACAGCATGAAAAAGCCGGAGGACAAAATATCCTCCCTCTCCATGTGTGTTTGACTATATGCAGGATCATTACCGCAACGCCACTTCGCCTCCCGGTTCGTTTTCTTTACTATACCATAACCGGAGGATAAGTCAAGCCCTTTTCCAAAAGCATGGTCTGCTCACCTGTCGGAGCACAACAAAAAATATCCGTGGGGCGCAGGCAAAAGCCTGCGCCCCACGTTTGCTTTGCGTTATTTCTCCACCGGGAAGGAGAGAATCTTTTGGGTCGCGTGCTGCAAAATCATCAACGCGTCGGCCGAGGTGACATTTCCCTCGCCGTCCACATTGGCCGCCTGCGGCTGCCCATCGATTAAAGTGATCTTTCCGGTAGCCGCCTGCAGCGCCATCAGCGCATCGGCCGAGGTAACGCTTCCGTCTTTATTGACATCGCCGTACCGGATCAGGGCCTCCTGCGCGTCGGTCAACGCTTTGCTTGCATTGTCCACTTCGGTTTGGGTCGCATCGGATTTTTCCGCAATGGACTGCGCCTGCTCCAGCGCCGCCTTGAAAGCCGTTACCGAATCCGCCGTATAGGCTTTTAAATCCTCCTCGGTCAGCGCCATCGCGGCGGCGATGGCCGCATTCAATTGGGTCTTGTCTGCCGTCACCGGCGGCTGATCCTGCTCCACCAGCGCATCCATCGCTTTTGTCAGCGCGGAAGCCGCTTCGTCAACTTCGTCCTGAGTGGCCGTCAGGTTGTCGTAAACCGCTTCGGCCTTTTCCAAAGCCGCCGCAAACTCCGCCCAGCTGTCCGCCGTATAATCGGCTTCATCCTTCTGCTCCGCTTCCAAAAGGGCTGCTTTCAGCGCGGACACATCCGTCTGCCCTTCGCTGATGGCCGCGATGTACACATCCGACACGGTCATCGCCAGATCCGGGCTGTCGACATTGCCCTGGCCCTTGATCTGATAGGCATCCGCCACAAGGCATTCGATATGCAGCTGTTTGACATCGCTCCAGTTGATGTTTTCCGTTGTGATAGCGGACAGCGGGATTTCTACACAGAAGCTGCCATCGTCGTTCCTTGTCACCTGGCTGGGGGTAAACTCATAGAACTTCGCGGCTTGTTCCTTACCGTCTACCTGCGAGGAGCGCAGACGGAACTTGATGGTTTTCCAGGTTGTGTACGGATCCACGCCGTCGGGCGCGTCCATCCGGATCGTGGCATACAGAGCCATGTTCTTGTTGGCGCCGTTCGCCGCCGTACCGGACAGATCGACGCCGCCGCCTTCCTGGTCATCCTTGGATAAGCCGTCGCCGGATGTCCAGTCGGGCCAGAGGGTTGTGCCGCCCACCAGCAGCGTGTACTTGCCGCCAATATTGGTGAAGTTCACCCGCACATGGGTGGGGTCGTCCACCGGCGCGTATTCCAACTGTTTAAACGCGGCCTGCAGCCTTTCCACCATATCGTTTACCTGGCGCTGGGTCACATTTTCCTGCTGGCGAAGCGCCTTAGCTTCGTTGAAGACCTGCTCAAATCCTGCCCAGGAATCCTCGGTATACGCCGTCTTATCCAGCCGTCTGGCCGTCAGCAATTCCTCGTCCAGCGCCGCAAAGCTCGTGGTGCCTCCCTCGCCGCCGGTCACGTCGTCGATCGCCGCTTCCAGACTCTTCTGTGCATCATACACATCAAACGGCGTGGAGAAATCGGTGGCGTAGACCTTTTGGGCCGTTTCCAAAGCCGTATTATAGGCTTCCACCTTGGCCGCATCCGCGCCGTCGGTATCCACCGCCTGCATCATCACAGCGTTGAGGTCTTTCTTTTGCTCGGTAACGTAGGTCATATCCACCACTACCGGATCAATAACCGTCATAACGTAGCTGTGAGATTTACGCAGTTCGTTGGTTTCCTCCGTGGTTTCTCCCTTCTCGTTACGGATGGCATCGATCAAATTAACGTTTATATAGATCTCGCGGATATCGTCCCACTGCATGACACCCCGGCTGTTGGTGATGGGGGTATCCAGCGGAATGGAGATTTTCAGCGTCGCGCCGCCGTCTGTACTGGTGAACTCCACACCCGAATCATTGCCGAACGGGTCTTCCTTATTAAGCATCGTCGGATAGAGATCCCAGCCAACGTTATGCTCGGTGTTCTCCGCCCCGTTTGGATCGTTGGAAACATTGCTCTTGTTGGAAGAACGCAACTTCACAGTGATACTCTTCCATGCGTCCTTGGGGGCGTAAGGATATTCGCCCTGGTTTTTCTGACCGAGCTTAAGGGTCATCTGCAGATAATATTTATCCCGGTTGTTCAAAGCATTCAACAGGGTGTTGTCCGTCTGCTTCCAGTTGGTGCCGACGGTCTCGTTTTTCCCTTCGGTGCTGCTGTCGGAAATATTGTACGATTCAAAGGTCTTCGCCGCCTGGGAAAAGGTTTCCACCGTATAGGTCAAGGGCTCCAGATGCTGCCTGGCGTCCTTCAGCGGTTGGATGCAAGCGCGCAGCTGATCGTCTGTCGCATTTTCATCCAGCACCGCCTCCATAGCCGCCTGGAGCGCCTCGGTGTAAGCCTGCGCCGATTCGGGAGTATACGCTGAGGTGTCAACCTTATCGTTGATAGCGGCCCACAGCTCGTCGCGCACGCCGCCCAGTGAGGTGTCCACCACCCGCACATCTTCCAGCTTCATGGTATAGCCGGCGCCCAGATCGGCGGTGTTGATGACGAAAATGCAGCGGTCCACTGCCGACCAGTCCATGGTGCCTTTGGTGGTGGTCGTGGGCAGGGTCAACGGGATATCCAAATAGTTCACGCCGGTTTTCAGGCCCAGGTCGACCTTATCCAGATCCCAGCCGGCGTTGTTTTCTCCGTTGTTGTCCACCGAACGCAGCTTGATCCAACCCTTCCCATACGCGGTGGCATCTGGAATATCCTCATTCGGCTTGGAGAGGGTGACCGTCGCCCGCAGGTGCAGATCGCTCATGTTGTGCTCGTAGAAGTTGATGGATTTGACCGATCCGGTGATCTGGTCGGCCAATTTCCAGTCGGCATACAACTGATGGTTCCCTTCATCCGACGTGTAAGTTCCGTCCATCTGAGAGAAGGTCACCACCTCGTATTCCTCGCTCTTTTCAAGGAAATGGATGGTGTAGGTCACGGTTTGGTCGCCCTTTGTGAGGACGATCGTGGCATCGCCCGGGATAGCGGTAGCGTTTGTCAAAGTAGCCTGCGCGCCACCCGCATCGTAGGTCACCTCAGGGACATCCGTGCCGGCCACCGGGACATAATACTCGGTGATCGTCGGGGCAAAGCCGCTAATGGTCTGTCCGTTCACCTGCAAATCATCCAGGGACAGTTCATCAATAACTGCAACCGCATAAGAATCGGAGACCTCCACGCCGTCGGCCAGCTTGGCGGTGACGGTGATGGTGGCCACACCCTTGCTCACCGGGGTAACCACGCCGTTTTGGTCAACAGCGGCCACATCCGGCCGGTTGCTAACATAGGTAACGGTCAATTTGTCCGAATCCGCATCCAGAATGGTGTCGTCCTGCATGGTAACCGCCAGGTCGGTGGTCACGGTTTTCCCGGGTTTGGCCGCATTGAGTGTGGTGCCACTGGGAGTGGCCTGCACCACGCTGATCGCCTCTTTGGGCTGGCCGCTCAAGGTGAAGGACGCTTCCTGTGCATTTTCATCCGTTTCGTCCGAGGAAGGGCCAACAAATACCGTGTATTCGCCTTGGTCCCATACGTTCTTCTGCAGCGCTTCGTCCCAGAAATAGCAGTCGCTCAAAGGCAGAGTCAACTCGACCGTCTTGGTCTCGCCCGCCGGGATCTCCACCTTTTCAAAGGCCTTGAGCTGTTTGAGCGGACGGTCCACTCCGTCGGCTTCGGGGGATTTCACATACAGCTCCACGATCTCTTTGCCGTCCACATCACTGGTATTGGTCACTTTTACCGTCGCCTTGATGGTATCGTCCGGCGTGACGGAGGTGGTATCCAGTTGCAGGTCACTGTACGCAAAGTCCGAATAGCTCAGGCCGTGCCCAAACGGATAGCTGGTCTGGCCGGTAAAATACTGGTAAGTCCAGCCGCCGTATTTGTAATCCTCGCTCGCCAGGTCGTAATCGTCGATGGTTTCCAGCTGGCTGTTGTAGGCATACCAGGTGAAGGGCAGCTTGGCGGACGGGTTGGCATCCCCGAACAGCACGCGGGCCAGCGCATTGCCCTGAGCCTGGCCGTTGTTGCAGGTCCACAAAATGGCCGGGGTAATATCTTTAAACGCTTCGATTTCGACCACGCCCACCGTCTGCAGATGGCAGATGGTGCGCGGATTGAGCAGCGCAACCTGCTTGACCAGCTCGTCCTGGCTGTTCCAAAGGGCGATGCTGCTGCGGTCGTTGCCCTCCGCCGAGTTCACACCGCCGATGCAGACAATCACCGCGTCGGCATTTTTGATGGTGTTCTGTTCCTGCTCGGTAAAGGAGATGGTGGTTTCGTTGCTGTGGAACACGATGTGGATATCCCGTACATCGTAATTGCCGTTGCTGTTAAAGCCGCTCACCGTCTTATAGGTGGTATCGCTGCCGGTATTGATGGTTTCAATATCCGCCAGAACGCCGCCGTTCACATCGCCGTACCGTACCTCGATGTGTCCCTGCAGGCTCTTGTTGCCACCGGCGATCTCCAGTTCGACCAGAGCGGTGTCCTTCATGTACACATCGCTAAAGCTGATGACAGCCTCGGGCTGGATATACCGGAAGTTGCTGGTGCCGTCCAGTTCGCAGCCGGTATAGGCGGCCACATTGGAGGGGGTCAGCGTGGACAGTACCTTGCCTTCCTTATCCTTGAGAGTAACGCTTTTCAGGTTGGGCATGTAAGCGTTGGAAGCCGAAGTACCCGAAATATAGGTCACGCCTTGTCCCAGTATTTTTTCCACGCCCTGCTGCGGGGTGGACAGGTTCTCGTCGCTGGGGGTGCCGGAATACCCGCCCAGGATATTCTGCTGCACCAGCGGACCAACCATGACAATGTTCTTTTCTTCCTTGCTCAGGGGCAGAATGGGTGTATCCTCACCCTGAGCCGGTTCGTTTTTCATCATCACGATGGTCTGGGTGGCGGAATCCTCTGCCAACTGGATATGGTCTTCACTTTCCACCTGGTTGTCCCAGGAATACGTGTCGCCGCGGTAGCTGACCATCTCGTCCGGGTCAAACTCACCGGTTTCCATGCGGGCGGTAAAGATCCGCACCAGTGCCCGGTCGATGGTGTCTTCGCTCAGGATACCGGCCTCAACCGCCTCGACAGAATAAGTGGGGTAGTAGGCGCCGCAGTCCATGTCGCAGCCGGCGGCCAGGCACAGCGCAACCGATCCAGGAGCGGTGACATGTCCGGTCTCGTCCTCAAACGGGGTATAATCAATCGGTTGATACCCCTGAGCTCCCTCGTAAAGGCCGTTGGCGTCGGGCAAATTCCAGTCCGAAGGCTTCCAGTAATGGTTCTGCTTGGCTGAAATAATTCCGATGGCGCCGCAGTCGGACACCACGTAGCCGTCAAAACCGAAGGTTTTGCGCAGCAGGGTGTCCAGCAGGTAATAGCTGCCGGAGGACGGCACGCCGTTTACCATGTTGTAAGCACTCATAACCGAGTTGATGTCGGTGCTTTGGATCACTTTTTTAAATGCCCGGGTAAAGTAATCCCTCAAATACTGGTTGGAAACCGTGGAGGAACCATCCTCACGGTTGTACTCGCTGTTATTGGCCGCATAGTGCTTTAAGGTGGAAATGACCTTCAGGTACTTGTTGGTGCCATCCTCGTTCTTTTCCACATTCTCATCGTTGACGCCCTGGTAGCCGTTGACAAACCCGATGGCGATCTGGGAGGTCAGGAAGTTGTCCTCACCATAGCCTTCGTGGTTGCGTCCCCAGCGAGGGTCACGGCTCATGTTGATGGTGGGGCACCAGTAGGACAGATCCCGCAGCCCCTTGTTGCTGTAGGCACGCGCCTCGTCCCCCGAAGCAGAACCGATCGCCTCGATCAGCTCCGGGTCCCAGGAAGCCGCCATGGCAATGGAATACGGGAACGAAGTTGCAAACTGTCCTTCGCTCTTTTTGGTGTTGGCCACACCGTGCAGGCCTTCATTCCAATAGCCGTATTTTTTGATCCCCAGCCGGGAAATGGCCGGTGCGGAATTGCCCAGCTGCGCCACCTTTTCCTCCAGCGTCAGCCGTGACACCAGGTCGGCCGCCCGTTCCTCGAACGAATAGTCCGTGTTCCAGAACAGGGGCGTTTCCTCGTCGTCCGCCACGGTGGCCGGCATCCCCACCGACAGCGGCACCGCGATGGCGCCCACCGCCATAACGGCGGCCGAACCGATGGCTGCCAGCCGTTGCTTGACCTTTCTCATGTGGTATCCTCCTTCTCCTTTGGGCCTGTGGTTTGGCTCGAATCTTCACAAAGCCCTTTTTTGCTTTTTAACCATAGCACATCTTTGGGGGAATGGCCACTTCTTTTTATGGTTCTTTTGTCTAAAACCAATCAAATATTGCAACAGCAGTTCTTTTTTCTGTCGGGAAAGCCCGCCGGACAGATTGTCCGGCGGGCTTTCCTGTTCTATATCATGCTTTTTTCGTCAAAAAATCAGTCCAAACTGTTCATGGTCAGCCCGGTAATCAGCTTGGGATAAAAATAGGTGGATTTCTGGGGCATCTTTTCCCCTGCCGCCGCCACATCCCGGATCTCCTGCACCCGGGTGGGATTCATCACGAAGCAACCTTGGCAGCGGCCGCTGCGCACCTCCTCCACCGCTTCGTTCATGTCGCGGGTATAGATCAGGTTTTTCTGGTTGGCCATATTCTCCTTGTCGATCCCCATCAGGCGCTCCAGAATAAGGGTGTGCAGCACATTGACATCCAGCTGCCGGGACACCGGCGATACGTCCGGCAAAAATTCATCCATGCTTTTGGGGTCTTTCAGCACCAAAAGGACGGCCGTATCCCCACCGGTATACCAACCAAAGGCTTTCTGCCCGGCTTTGTAGGCCTCATCCAGCCGCTGCTTCATCCCCTCTACCGGCACCCCTTCTTCCACATGGAAATAGGCTTTGCAAGCTTTCGTGATCCGCTCCCCGTCAAATCCGGGGACATCCCGTACCAACCGGTGGGTGGGGAACACCACCAGTCCCGGATGGCTCATTTCCACCAGCATCATCATGACATAGTCCACCCCACAACCGGGTTTTGCTCCCTGTGCCCGGCAGTAATCCCGGTAGTTGAGCGCGGTCTCATAGCGATGGTGGCCATCCGCAATATACAGCTTGGTATCCGCCAGATGCCGGCTAATGGCATCCACGATATCCGGATCGGTCAGAGCCCATAACCGGTGCTGCAACCCGTCCCCATCCGTCATCTCCACCAGGGGGGCGCTCTGCCGGCGGGTTTGGGCCAGGTATTCTTCCACCCGGCCGCTGTCGTCCCGGTAAAGGGAATAGATATGGCTGAAATTGCTGTTGGTGGCCTTCATCAGATTCAGGCGGTCTTCCTTGGCCTTGGAAAGGGTGAATTCATGGGGCAACACGATCCCCTTGGAAAATTCCTCCAGGTGGGTGCGGGCAACCAGGCCGCCCACGGTATAGTCCTTGCCCTCCACCGTGAAGGAAATATCGTAAATATAAAAACCCGCCTGTGCATCCCGCTGCAGGATGCCGTCCGTCTTCCAGCTTTGCCAGGTCTTCCCGGCGGTTGCATACGGGTCTTCCCCATCCCGCGGCAATTCCAGCCGGATGATATTATAGGGATTGCGCGCCAGATAGGCCTGGCGCTGTTGCTCGCTGATGATGTCATACGGTGGGCAGGTCAGTTCTTCGATGGGACCAGCTTTCTCACTGAAGCGCCAGGCGCAAAAAGGGCGAATATCGGCCATGTTGTACATCCTCCTTCAAATAAAAGCGGGCATATGACCCCCGCCATATGCCCGTAAACTCCGTTTCTTACCGCTGGTTCCCCAAAAAGAACAACGCCAGCGTTCCCGGCCCGGAATGGCTGCCGATAACCGTCCCCACATAGTTGATGAGAAACGTTTTACAGCCGATCTCCTGCTCGATCATGGATTTCAGTTTTTCAGCGTCATCCTGGCAATCGCCATGGCTGATGAAAATCGCCTGATCCTTTACATTGTCCCACGCCGATTCCTTCATCTTTTTGACCAGCGCCTGCAGCGAGGACTGACGCCCCCGCGTCTTGCTCACCAGAATCAGATGTCCATCGTTGTCCACGTGCAGAATGGGCTTGATCCCGATCACCGAGCCAAGGATGGCCGAGGTTTTGGATACCCGGCCGCCCCGGTGCAGATGCATCAGGTCGTCCACCGTGAACCAGTGGCACAGGTTGAGCTTGTGTTCCTCCAGCCAGCGGGCATTGTCCTCCAGGCTCATGCCCGCCTTGCGGTTTTCATCGGCATAATAGACCAGCAGTCCTTCCCCGAGGGAAGCGGCCAGCGTATCCACAATCACCAGCTTGCGGTCGGGATACTTTTCCCGCAGTTCCTTAGCCGCATTTTCGCAGGACGCATAGGTACCACTCAGCCCGCTGGAAAACGCCATATGCAGCACATCTTCCCCTGCAGCCAGAAAGGGCTCCACAAAAGAAGTAAAAGTAAAAGCGTTGACCTGCATGGTGGTCGCCTGCACACCGGCGCGCAGCTTATTATAAAAATCCGGCAACGTGATCTCTACGTCCGGCCCTTCGGTATATTCCTTGCCTTCGAGCATGAATCCCAGCCCTATACACGCAATGTCCCGTTCTTTCAAAAAAGACTGGGGCAGATCGCTGGTGGAGTCGGTGGTAATCCGGTAACTCATTCTTCATCCTCCTCATTCGTCAAGGCGTATTGATGAATCTATGTTACCGTATTTTGCGACAAGTGTCAAGTCAAAGCCGGAAAAATTCCAGACCTTCCCGGTGTTCTTTCCTCCAAAAAAGGTGGACAGTTATGACTGCGGCGTTTCCCACAGTTCCCGGTAGAGCAAAGCAATCTGTTTGTGCCCTTCCGGGTTGGGATGTATCCAATCCGACGACAGGAGTTCCTCCCCTCTTTGGGAAAAGGCCGCGGCAACGTCCAGCACGCATACCCATTCGCATTCCTCCGCTGCATCCCGGATGGCTGCGTTCAATTCATCCAACGCGGGGATAGGAATGCACAGAGAATCGCTGCGGTCCAGCGGATTATACACGGTCTGGACCGCGACCACAGCCTGGGGAAAACGCTGATGGAGCTGTTGCAGGACCTCTGTCAGATTCTGCCGGGCGGCTAAGATCGCTTGCACATACGTTTCCCTTTCGGAAATCTCCTCAAGCTTTTGGGCCAGCGCCCCACGGATATCCTCCGCATTTCCTTTCGCGCTTTCCGCCGCCAGTGAAAGGACATCGTAAACAACCGCCGGATCCCGCAGCAGGGGACCGAGCAGATCGTTGCCGCCAATGGACACGGCGATCAGATCCGGCGCCTGAATATCCGCTGTCACCTCCTGCATGTTCTGCAGCAGGTCCCCTGTAGTCCAACCACTTACAGCACGATTGGCATAATGCTCCCCGTCCAGTGAAAGCGTCTGCTGAAGGTTTGTCCCAAAGCAAAGTTCCCGTACCGTTTCCAGCCCGCCGGACGCGGCATCCATGTATCCGTCCGCTATGGAATCGCCCAGCACCAGCAACGACTGAGGTTCCGGCATCACCGCCGTGGTCCCGATGGTTTCCACCGGCATTTTGACCGGCCAGAGCAGCCATACCAGCATCCCGACCGATATCCCAGTCAACAGAACCCAAGCCACTTTTTTGCGCATCCATACCGCCTCCCGGCAATGTTTTTTCTTAGTATGCCGCCCGGGCCTAAAAATATCGATGGACAGCCATCCCGATAAAAAGGAAAACGGCCGATGCACCCTCATATCGCATCAGCCGTTTTTTATTCGCTTTTATTGATAACAGAAATAGGTCACCGTACCGCCGCCCTCGATCGCGCGGTACACGCCACTTCCCTGTTGGAAGTTGGCCTGGAACACCACGTTGGACGGGCAGGACCACTGTCCTTCCAGCACTTCCCGGGCGACCCGGTAGGCACGCTGAACCGCGTTGGAGGATGTATCCGTCCCGGCCGGGAAATACACGCCGTTCTGCCAAAGGCCGGCATACTGTCCCGGCTGGGTCAGTACCCCCCGCACCGTGTTGGGGAACCGGGGGCTACGCACCCGGTTCATGACCACGCAGCCTACCAGAGCGCGGTGTTCATCGGTCAGGTAGTCGCTGCCGGCTTCGCGGTAAATTGCCACCGCCAGGCAATACAAATCATCCTCGGAATACGAGGCACCAGGGTTTGCCTCTCCTTTGGTTGCCGAAGTCTGTTTCGTCGTGGTGGCCGGTGCCACATAGGTTCCTTCCACCTTTTGCTGGTTGACCGGTTCTTTAACGATCTCGGTCTTTAGCAGATTGCTTTCCACCACTTCGCCGTCCACAAGCCGTTCCCGGTAGGTGAGCTCCCGCTCGCCTTTCTGGCCCTTTACCTCGACTTTCGAGGTCCCTTTGGCCAAGGTGTCGTCATAGGTGGTTTCGGTCTCATAGGGAATGCTCTGCGTCTCTGTGTAGTCCCGGTAGGTGACCCGTTGCACGGTTATCTCCATATCCGGAACCAGTTCGTCATCCAGGGAGGCGGAAACAATATCGTCCTCGCCCACCGTGATGCCTACTGTCTCCAATGCCGACCCAACGGTGCCCGACGATACCCGCAGCAGCGTGTATGCGCCGTCGGCTTTGACGGTTACGTCAAAATCCGCTTGGGTTTGCCGCGTTTGTACCGGCATATCTGCCTGCACCACATACGGATTGTTTTGCATGCTCAAGACCACTTTGTCGGCCGGAGCCCCTGCCACCGCATTTGCGGTTACCGAGGCAAAGGCGACTACGCCTGCGCTTCCGACGGCCAATACCGATGCTGCAAATCCTCTGTGGCTCACAACGCGCGCAACATTGGAGGCAATACGATATATGGTATCCATAAGCTATCCTTTCCGCCGGGAAAATCCAATAAATTTGAGGGGGAGATTTTCCCGCTTCCAGCGGCGGCCAGACGGCCACCGACCCGTAACGCGTCGGGTAGCTTGTATTATACTCAGCAGTTCACACGCTGTCAAAAGATTTTGAAGAGCGATTTTCGTTAAAAATAACCAACCATAGCTGGAATCAGCGGAATTCAGCCTTAAAAAAGTTTTCAACATCCCCGGTTGAAAACTTGTGGTCTCCTTTGTCGGAATTCAGGCATTTTCCAGTGAATTTGCACTATATACCCAAATGTGCGGTTCCCTTTCGTATAAAACGCCTCTTGTTTTTCCACTTTTTTCCATTTCTGGGAATTTTTAAATTTGCTAGCGTAAACTGCGGGGAATTTGTGCAACCAACCAAAAGTTACACTTCTGTAATCTTTGCAAACGCCGAAAAAAATGCATTTTTCATGAATAATCCAGCCTGAAATGGCATATATTACCCTGGAGCGTTCGAATATTCATGCTTTTTACGTATTATTTATTCATTTTGAGGTGAATTACCAGCGGATTCGGCCGCCTTTTCAAGGGGAGTGCCGTCCTCCAAAACGAGGATCCCGGCATCATTATAATGGAGCATACGGGTCTGTGAATGGGTGTATTTACAAATATCCCGCATCCTAAAACGATCATCCTGCGTCATAAATGTCACGGCGATCCCCCGTCTTTTGGCACGCCCTGTACGGCCGATGCGGTGCAGATAGTATTCGTTTTCATCGGGTATATCGTAGTTAAAAACCACTTCCACATCGTCCACATCGATCCCACGAGCGGCCACATCCGTAGCCACCAGGATTTCAAATTTTCCCTCCCGGAATCCACTCATCACCCGGTTGCGCTGGCTTTGGGGGATGTCCCCATGCAGGCAGTCCACCGACCATCCCATCCGCGCCAAACGCTCCGCCAGCACCCGCACCGTATCCTTCCGGTTGGCGAACACCATGGCACGGTGGATATCCAGCGTATCCAGAATGTTGCGCATATCCTTCATCCGCTGGCTGCCCGACGACAAAAGGGTGAACTGGGCAATCCGGGGCCGGTTGTCCCCTTCGGCGGCCACCGTGATTTCCACCGCATCCCGCTGGTACTCCCAGGCCACGTCCATCACCTCACGGGAAATGGTGGCGCTGAACATCACCATCTGCGTGTCGGCCGGCGTTTGGTTCAAAATTTTCCGCACATCCCGGATAAAGCCCATTTTCAGCATTTCGTCCGCTTCGTCCAAGACGGCCGTGTATACGTTCCCGATCCATATGCTCCGGCGGCCCATGTGGTCCAGCAGGCGCCCGGGGGTGGCCACCACAATTTGGGGATGCTTTTCCAGCGCCTTTCGCTGGCGGTCCATGGATGTGCCGCCATAAATACAGGCAATGCGCACATCGGGACGAAACGCGGCAAGCTGCCGGAGCTCTTCAGCGATCTGCACGCACAGCTCGCGGGTGGGGCAAACCACCAGCCCCTGGATATCGTCGGTATCCTCTCGCAGGCATTCCAGCAACGGTATCCCGAACGCACAGGTTTTCCCGGTACCGGTGGGGGCCTTGGCGATCAAATCGCGCCCTTCCATCATCACCGGGATGGTCTTTTCCTGTATCGGCGTGGGGGCGGTAAAGCCCATTTTGCGCAGCGCCTTTCGTATCGGCGCGCTGAGCCCTAACCCGTCAAATCCTTGCAATTCCTGGCTCATCTTCTCTGGTTCCTCTCTTTATATACCTTATTATATAATACAGTCCTATTCCCACAACTTTTCGGGATACTGCCCGGCTTTAATCAACCCGCGGATGGCCTGCGTCACCTCTTCGCGGTCAGCCGTATAGGTCATGCCATACCAGCGGTCGGAGGTAGGCAGCACGCGGACATCCGCCATCCCGGCGGCCACCATATGGTCCACCGCTGCCGGCAGATAGAATTCCGCTTTCAATGGGTCCTTGTCCGGCCGGTCCAGGAAAGCACGGAATCCATCGGCAAAGCAATCGGCCGCCCCGGCTGGGAAACCCCAGCAATTCATGGAAACCGGACACCCGGCGGGCAGAGCATGCCAAGTTTTTCCATCGTCTTCGGTATACGCCGGCCCATCCGGCCTGCGCTCGATATGGGTGCGCTCCACCAGCCCGGTCAGGTACCCGGTTTCATCCACCGTGCAGACCCCCCGCGAGACATACCCATTGTCGGTCAGGGTGTGGTCGAGCCGGTACCCGGCCATGGCAAGATGGTATTTTCCATCAGCCGGCTTCGGGGCCGAAAGGAACTCCGCCATCAGGCGGTAGCTCTCCCGGCCGTAAAAATCATCCGCATTGATCACCATAAACGGCCCGGACAGCTTATCCAGGCTGCACAGAACCGCATGCCCTGTTCCCCAGGGCTTGACACGTCCATCCGGGACGCGGTAGCCCTGAGGCAGCTTATCCAGCTCCTGAAAGGCGTATTCCACCTTCATATACGGCTCCATGCGGTCTCCGATGGTCTGACGGAAGGTCTGCTCAATCTCCTTTTTGATGACAAATACCACTTTCCCAAATCCGGCGCGCCGGGCGTCATACAGGGAGTAGTCGATAATCATCTCCCCATGTGGACCTACCGGTGTGATCTGTTTTAACCCTCCAAAACGGCTGCCCATGCCGGCTGCCATAATCAGCAACGTCCGATCGTTGGTATGGGTCACGTCTCCTCATCCTTTCCGGCTTGTAAACCCTTTGTCGCTATGCTATACTGTCTATTATAATAAGGAGTGGTACAAATGGCAATACTTATTACCGGCGCAAGCGGGTATATCGGCAGCCACACCTGCCTTGAGATGCTGGCTGCGGGCTACGACATTGTGACTGTGGACAATTATTGCAATTCCAAACCGGAGGTGGTCCGCCGGGTGCAGGAGCTGTCCGGCAAAACCTATCCGGTATACGAAGGCGATATCCGGGACAGGGACTGCCTGGACCGGATCTTCCGGGAAAACCATATCGAGGCGGTGGTGCATTTTGCCGGGCTCAAGGCGGTGGGGGAATCCACCCAAAAGCCCCTGCTGTATTACGATAACAACGTAGCGGGGACCGTCACCCTTTGCCAGGCGATGGCGGCCGCCGGGTGCAAACGCATCATTTTCAGTTCCTCCGCCACGGTTTATAATGCCGATCTGCCCTCTCCCCGCACCGAGGACATGCCCACCGGCGGCGTATCCAACCCATATGGCCGCACCAAATACATGGTGGAAGAGATCCTAAAAGACCTGTGCGCAGCCGACCCCACCTGGTCGGCCGTGCTGCTGCGGTATTTCAACCCCATCGGCGCGCATGAAAGCGGGCGTATCGGCGAAGACCCCAAAGGGGTACCCAACAACCTCATGCCTTATATTGCCCAGGTGGCCATCGGCAAACGGCCCTGCCTGTCGGTGTTCGGGGACGATTACGACACACCCGACGGCACAGGGGTACGGGACTATCTGCATGTGGTGGATCTGGCCCGCGGCCATGTGCGGGCTGTGGAATATGCTCTGAGCCACACCGGTGCGGAGCCCTTCAATCTGGGGACGGGTACCGGCTACAGCGTGCTGGATATTGTGAAGGCCTTCGAACAGGCCAACAACATCCACATCCCCTATGCCATCGCGCCCCGCCGCCCCGGCGATATTGCCACCTGCTATTCCGATCCGTCCAAAGCGCAAAGGATACTGGGGTGGACGGCCCAAAAGACCCTGGAGGACATGTGCCGAGACTCCTGGCGCTGGCAAACCCAAAACCCCAACGGCTACGACCATGTGTGATTCCCCTTCTCCGAGCCGTCCCGCGCCTCCTCCCCCGGCCGGAGCTCCACGAAAAAAAAGTGCCGGATACTGGGTGTATATGCTGCGCTGCGCGGACGGCACGCTCTATACCGGTATCACCACGGATGTGGAACGCCGCACGGCGGTGCACAACAGCGGCAAAGGGGCCAAATACACCCGCAGCCGCCTTCCTGTTGCCGTCGTCTACCGGGAGTTCTGCCCGGACAAACCGGCAGCCCTCCGCCGGGAAAACGCCATCAAGCGCCTGTCCCGGCCCGAAAAGCTGGCGCTGCTTTCTGAATGACCGAACATGGGGCACCCTATAAAAGCGGTGGCCGCAGCAGATTTTTCTCTTGCTGCGGCCACCGCTTTATTCTTTTGCCTATGTGCGGATTCCCGAAATAAAAAGCGCCCGCCGGCTCTCCCGGAAAAAAAGCAACCGGATACGGCCAAACGCCTTGCAGAGCCCAATCACCACCGCATGCTCCACCGGCTTTTATTCCACACCCCTCCGGTAAAGTCCCCTTGTGATCCCCTCCAGGACCGGGCCGCCGGTGCGGTACCACCGCAGAATTTCCTCCGCTTCGCTGCGGCTCTCGTTTGTAAACGACAACAGCCAGAAATCCAAGGACGGGAGTTCCTTTAGCCGGTCCGCCCAATACAGCCGGTCGGCATTGAGCAATTCCACACAGCCGCCGTCGCATTGCAGCGGGAACACCTTGCCCCGCCGGTCGGTCAGGGACCCTCCGCAGGCTTTTTTGGTGCACAGGTTTCCCCCTGTACGCGGGCAGTTGCGGGTCAGCATCAGCGCCTGCCGCCCATACACCAGCAACCCGGCGGGAATAGAGGCCTGCCGGGCAAATTCCATCTGCCGGAAGGTAAGCTCCATCGACATCACCGCCGCATAAGCGCCCATCCCGGCATAAAAATCCATCGCCTGCCGGTTGGCGATATTCAACGAAAAATCCCCGATGGGTTTCAGGCCGCTCTTCAAAGCGAGTCCCACCCCGCCGATATTCCCGCACAGAGCATACCCGATTCCCGCTTTCCGGGCCTGCTGCAACCCCGCCAGCACCTCATCCTCCCGGCCAAACAGACCGCGGGGCACGGCTACGGCGGTGGGCTTGCGAACCTGCCAGTAAAAAAGCCGGTCGGGCGGCGTATCCCATGGGAGGATCAATCCGTCCGCCAATCCTCCATCCGGCGGAACCTTGGCTTCATCGGCAAAACGGGCCAGCAATGCCGGTCCGCCCTCGCATCTTTGCATCGGTGGAGGAGTGGCAAGGCCGGGATTGTCCTGCCACAACCGCACCGGTGGGCGGCTGCGTATCTCCAGCAAACGGCCCAGTCCCTGCCGCCGCAAGGAGTTGAGGGCCGCCAGCGGGACCGTGAGTCCCGCTTCGACCTCGGCGGCTACCCGTCCCGCCAGGAAGGGCGTGCCGCCTGTCTTTTTGAGTTGTGCCACCGCCCGCTCTCTGTCGAGTGCGCGATTTATCGCCCTTTCGGGATACCCGCCGGTCACCTGGACACGATTGCCCTGCCGGTCAGCCACCGTAAGGCGAACCGGTTCGCCCGAAGCCACCTGCAAGCTTAGGTCGGCCGGGATACGGGGCACTTCGGCTGCATACAGCTGCCGGAGCCGCCCGAGGACCGGCGAAGCCGCCTGAACATCCTCTTTGCGGCGCACGCCAAACATGTTCTGCCGCTTTCCGGTAAAGTATCCGTCGGTAAACCCACAGCGGGAAAACACCGCCTTCAGGTCGGCCACCGTCTGGGGATCGGGCTGCTCCCCGCGAGATGCCGCCCGGTAGACGGTAACGGCTGCCGCCACATACTCCGGCCGTTTCATGCGCCCCTCAATTTTCAGGGAACAAACCCCCAGGGCCGGAAGCGCCGCCATATACTCAAGCAGGCATAAATCCTTCAGGCTGAGCGCCGCACAGGAAGGGTCGCGGCTCTGGTCCGGGCGGAAGGGAAGGCGGCAGGGCTGCGCGCACAAGCCCCGGTTTCCGCTGCGCCCGCCCAGCATGGCCGACAAATAGCACTGTCCCGACACACACATGCACAAAGCGCCATGAACAAACATTTCCAGTTCACAGCCCAACCCTGCGCAGGCGGCGATCTCTTCGGATGTCATTTCCCGGGCCAGCACCACTCTGGAAAAGCCGCTGTCCCGCAGACGCCGCACCCCTTCCGGTGTGTGACAGGAAAGCTGGGTGGACGCATGCAAAGGCAGGTCGGGCGAAGCGGCATGAATCTGTCGGGCCAGGCCCACATCCTGAACAATCAGCGCGTCCACTCCCGCCAGCCAGGCCGTGCGCGCCACCTTCAACGCGGCCGGCATCTCCTCTTGGCGGATGAGGGTGTTCAGCGTCAGATGGACCGCCGTGCCATGGCCGTGGCAGTAGGCGACCGCCTGTTTCAACTCCTCATCCGTAAAGGAATGGCTGTGTTGGCGGGCATGAAAAGCAGACGCTCCCATATAGACAGCGTCTGCCCCGCACCGCACCGCTGCTTCCAGCATTTCCGCCGAGCCAACCGGCGCCAGAATTTCAAGCGGTCCTTGCCTTTCCATTATTTTGCATGTCCTTTCCCCGCGCCACCGGCGTCATCCGTCCCCGGCGGTGTGGGCACCGGCTTTGTCTGCTTTTCCAGCTGCCGGTGAAGCGTTTCGTTTTCACTGAGATAATCCCGCAGCTTGACCCGCAGGTTATCCGCCGCCTCCTGCGCCTTGTGCGCCTCGTCCGCCAGGGTGATGGCCGTGAGCACCGCCGCCATATTGGTGGAAACATGCGGATTGCCCGCCATCATCTCCCGCATACGGCGGTCGACCTGCTTGCCCAGCTCCTGCAAATAACTTTCGGGTTCGTCGGTGGTGATGGTATAAGGCATATCGCAGATGCGCACCGTCACTTTCTGGGTATCCGGCATATACCAGCCACTCCTTTCCCGCCATGTTGCCATGGCTGCTTTTTATCAAAAAGGCTTGAATCTTTTCCCGTCAATTTCCGGTCAGATGGCCTTTGGTACGCAGCGCCGGGAACCCCCATTGGCGCAGCACCTCGTAAACTCCAACCGCCACCGTGTTGGAAAGGTTGAGAGAACGGGCGGCATCGTCATCCAGCATGGGGAGCCGCACGCTGGTTTCGGGATTGTCCCGCAGCAATTCTTCCGGCAGACCGGCCGTTTCCTTTCCAAATACCAGATAGGCGCCGTCGGGATAAACCATGTCCGAATACACCCGCTGTGCCTTGGTGGAAAAATAGTAAAAAGGGCCGGTATTCTTTTCAAAAAACGCCGACAGGCTCTCATAATAGGTGATATCCAGCAGATGCCAATAATCCAGCCCGGCCCGTTTGAGCTTTTTATCGGTAATGGCAAAGCCCATCGGCCCCACCAGATGCAAACGTGCCCCGGTGGCCGCACAGGTGCGGCTGATGTTCCCGGTGTTCTGCGGGATCTCCGGCTCCACCAGCACGATATTCAGCTGCGGCATGGTTATACCCGGCTGCAAAGCAGCTCGGCCTTGCCGCTGAGGCGGGCCATCTCCCCTGCCGGCAGGAACAGGCTGTCTCCCTTTTTCACCGGTACCTCCTGCCCATCCCAGGACAGCACGCCCTCGCCGGACAGGCACACAAGCGAGGTAAAGCTCTCCTGGCAGCCGAACTGCATGGCGCCGTCGAGCTCCACCAGCTCAGCGGTAAACAGGTCGCAGCTGGCCAGCCGGCGGATGCTGCCGCCGCCCACCGCGGTAACTTCGCCGATGGCCCCATACGGGATGGTAGGCGGGGTGGTAACGGTCACATCCACCGCCTTGTCCACATGCAGGGGCCGGGGCTTTCCGTCGGCTCCGAGGCGGCCGTAATCCGATACCCGGTAGGTGGTGTTGGAATTCTGCTGCACTTCTGCAATCAGGATGCCCGCGCCAATAGCGTGCAGGGTGCCCGCTTCAATAAAGAACACATCGCCCTTTTTCACCGGCACCAGATTGCAGACCTCCATCAGGGTGTTGTCCTCGATGCGGCGGCGGAACTCTTCTTTGGTGATACCCCGGTTAAAACCGTAAATCAACTGAGCGCCGGGTTCGCAATCCACCACATACCACATCTCGGTCTTGCCGAATTCGCCTTCCACCCGCATGGCATACTCATTGTCCGGATGCACCTGCACCGAGAGGCGGTCGTGGGCGTCAATCAGTTTTATCAAAACAGGGAAATACGGAAACGCGGCAGCTTTTTTGCCGATGGCTTCATCGCCCCACTCTTTGAGCACCTCGGGCAACGTCTTTCCGGCCATGTCGCCGTTTATCACCACGCAGGAACCGTCCTTATGGCAGGAGAGCACCCAGGCCTCGGCCGCAATATCCTTGTCTGTCTCGTAGCCAAACTCGTCCTTTAAGCGCGTGCCGCCCCAGATATAATCCTTCACCGGCGGTTTAAGCAGCAGCGGATATGTTTTCATAAAAAAGCCTCCAAGCATTGCAAAATAAAGCAATTTTTATTTTATCGTATTTTGTCCGGTTTTACAACCACCATTTCCAGAAAACGGCGGGGAATTTTTTAAAACAGCCGCTTATACTATTACTGCCAAAGAGCAAATAAAGCGGAAAGGAGTCATGCAGCATGACAAAAAAAGGCAGCGCTATGTCATTTGTCAAAGGCGCCAGCATCGGCCTTTTGATGGGCTCGGTTGCCGGCATGGCCGGGTACGGCTATGTGCACAGCCATAAAAAGGGTATGAAAAAGAATGTAAGCAAGGCCCTGCGCAACATGGGCGACCTGGTGGATAACGTCACCGGCATGTTCTGACCCTCTTTACTTCCCCGCGGTTTTCGTGTATGATAAAGACAGTTCTTTATCAAGGAGGCGTGGGCGGATGAGCGATAAAAAACGCAAGCCGGAATCCACACAGGAAGAAAGCACCATTTTCAGCTCTCACAAAAGCTCGGCGGACCTGCGCCGGGAGCAAAAAGAGAAAAAGCGCCTGGAACGGCAGCGTCTCGTGGACGAGCTGACCACCCAGTCTTCCGAGACCCGCGTCGTTACCCGGGTCATGGTCATTATTTTGGCGCTGATCGTGGTGGGCTGTGCCGTTGTGGTCTACTTCCAGGTGCGGCCCGATGAAGAAACCGTGGGCAAGGAAATGGCCTCCAATTCCAACCATTTCACCAATTTTGATGCCCTGCCGGAGCTGTCAGAAGAAGGGATCAAAGCGGTGCTCACGGAGGTGTATTACACACAGGACGGCAGCCTGGCGATGTTTTTAAAGCTTTCCAACGGCATGGATACCCCGCATGCGGTCGAATCGTTTTCCTTCTCCCTGCTCAACTCAAGCGGGGACGAGCTGGCCTCCGGCCATCAGGCGGATAACTGGGACGCTTCCCTGGTGGTTCCGGCCGGCGGATATGAGGAACTGACCCTGTATGTCCCTCCGGAGGATGTAAAGATAAAAAATGACCTGCTGGCCACCTTGTCACTCGAAATCACGATAACGAGTATACCGGCCGGGGAGACAACCACCGGTTAAATGCGAACCAAAATCCTACAAGCCACAAAAAAGATGACGGCACAAATGCCGTCATCTTTTTTAGCGTGTAAAAATTCCATATAGGGCTTTCCTGGGGAAAGGCTTTATTCCGCTTGTTCATCATTTCTCCGCCGGTCCTTTTGGCAAAAAGCGGTTGCACAACCGCTGGGAAACCGGCAGGAACACCTGCGCGGTGGGCCCCACCAAAAAAGCGCAGATCACCGTTCCAATTCCCAGCGTTCCTCCCATCAGAAAGCCTGCCGCTGCAAAGCAGACATCCACAACAATGCGCACAATGCCAAATTTCCAGTGCCCCTTTTCGCTGATGACCACGCTCACCAGATCGTTCGGGCCGGTCCCCGCCTGGGATTTTATAACCACCGTCATGCCAAAGGCCAGGATCACACATCCCAGGGCCAGGCAGAGAAAACGCCACACCAGCGGGGACTGAGGGTGAATGATTCCCCCCAGCAAAAAGGTAAACCCGTCGATGATGGGGCCGCCAAGCACCATGCACAGCACCGTGCCAATGCGGATATAGCTTCGGTCTACTATCAACAATATCAGGATGATGAGCAGGGACACGCCGATGTGTACCCGTCCATGGGTCACGGGCCATCCATCCGGCCAGGGGATACAACGGAGCAGCCCCTGCACCATCACATTAAACGGATCGGAGCCCATATCCGCCTGGAGGAACAGCGTCACCCCCAGGTGGGCCACCGTCAGGCCCCCCAACAGTAGCAGGACCCGCACGGTCCACAAATGCAGCTTTTTCCGGTCCACTGTCATCCCTCCCGCCCGGCGGCCGTCCAACCGGCCGCCGCTAAATTGAGTATATCCCCGTCACTCCTCGTGGGGAACGACCGCCTCCAGCGCCTCTCGCAGGGTATCCAGCGGGGTAAGTCCCTTTTTGATCTTTACCGCCAGATAAGGTTTGCCCCCGGCATTGATCATCACCCGCCCCTTGAGGGCCGCCGACATGCGGGAGCCAAGCTCCAGATCCAGCTTGCGCTGATACAGCAGCAGCGAATCCTGCTGCTGCTTGACCTCATAGATCCCCACCGACGCCGCCATATTGCGCAACAGAGCCACATCAATCAGGCCCTGCACCGCCTCCGGCGGTTCGCCGAACCGGTCGATCAACTCATCGTAAACATCCAGATAGTCCTCATGGGTGCGGATATCCGCAATGCGGCGGTAGACGTCCAGCCGCTGGGCGTTGGCGGCAATATAGGTTTCGGGAATATGGGCCGGCACCTGCAAATCGATCAGGCATTCCGCCTCCCGTTCGGGCTTCTCGCCCTTTTGCTCGCTCACCGCCTCGGACAGCAGCCGCAGGTACATTTCATATCCCACCGCTTCCATATGGCCGTGCTGCTGGGCGCCCAGCATGTTGCCCGCCCCGCGGATCTCCATGTCCCGCATGGCGATTTTAAAGCCCGCACCAAATTCGGTGAACTCCCGCACCGCTTCCAGCCGCTTGGCGGCCACATCGGTCAACACCTTTCCCCGCACAAAGGTCAGGTAGGCAAACGCCCGCCGGGAGGACCGCCCCACCCGTCCCCGCAGCTGGTGAAGCTGGGACAGGCCAAACCGGTCGGCGTTTTCAATAATCAGGGTGTTGGCGTTGGGGATGTCCACCCCGGTCTCGATGATGGTGGTGCACACCAGTACGTCGATCTCCTGTTCAAGCATCTGCTGCCAGATATCGGAGAGCTGTTCCTCGGTCATCTTGCCGTGAGCGATCCCGATCCGCGCTTCAGGGATGCGCATCTGAATCCCCGCCGCACAGCGCTCGATGCTTTCCACCCGGTTGTGCAGATAGTAGACCTGTCCGCCCCGGCGCAGTTCCCGGCGGATGGCGTCCATCAAAATGGTGTTGTCGTGCTCGAGCACATAGGTCTGCACCGGCCGGCGGTCCATGGGGGCTTCCTCGATCACCGACATATCCCGTATCCCGCTCATGGCCATGTTCAGGGTGCGGGGGATGGGGGTGGCCGACAGGGTCAGCACATCCACCGACGGCGCCATCTCCTTGATCCGCTCTTTTTGCGCCACTCCGAACCGCTGCTCCTCATCCACAATGAACAGGCCCAGATCGCGGAACTTCACGTCCTTGGAAAGCATCCGGTGGGTCCCCACCAGAATGTCCAGCTCCCCGGACCGCGTCTTGCGGATGATCTCCTCCTGCTGCGCCGGGGTGCGGAACCGGCAGAGCATGTCGATGTTGACCGGGAATCCCTCAAACCGACGCACGAGGGTGTTGTAATGCTGAAAAGCCAAAATGGTGGTGGGCACCAGGATGACGCACTGCTTGCCCTGTGACACGCATTTAAAGGCAGCCCGCAGGGCCACTTCGGTCTTTCCGAAACCCACATCGCCGCAGAGCAGCCGGTCCATGGGTACCGGCCGTTCCATATCCGCCTTGATTTCGGCAGTGCAGCGAAGCTGGTCATCGGTTTCCTCAAATTCAAACCGGCGTTCAAAGTCATACTGCCATTCGCTGTCCGGGTCAAAGGCAAAGCCGGGGGTGGCCATCCGCTGGCTGTACAGCTTAATGAGCTGGTCCGCGATATCCTTTACCGCAGCCCGCACCCGGGTCTTGGTCTTTTGCCATTCGGTGCCGCCCAGCCGGTGCAGCTTAACCTTCACTTCATCCTTGGTTCCGATGTATTTGGACACCAGGTCCATCTGGGTGACGGGTACATACAGGGTATCGCCCTTGTCATATTGCAACTTTATGTAATCCTTCTCCACGCCCTGTACCGTGAGCTTGTGAATGCCCTGGTACAGGCCGATCCCGTGCGCCGCATGCACGATGTAATCCCCCACGTGCAGCTCGGATAGGCTGTGGATCTCAGCGCCCTTGTGGCGACCGGCTGAGCGCACCTTCCTCTGCTTCTTTGGGGTGATGCGCCCGTGGGTGATGATGGCCAGGCCCGCGTCCGGGAACTCTGCCCCGGCGGACAGTCCTCCCCGCATCACCACCACCCGGTTTTTGGGCAGATCTTCCGGCGAAAGCGCGTACAACGCCGGTATATTGCGGCCCTGTAGGTCATCCGCCAATATCTGGGCAGCCTTTTCCTCCTGCCCGGCGAGCACCAGACAGCTCAGCCCGCGCCCCAGCGCATCCTGCAGGTCATCCGCCAGCAGGTCCAGATTCCCCGACCAGACCGGAAGCTGCCGGGCCGTCATGTTATACAGTGTTTTCAGCGGGATATCCCCGCCCGACCGGGCAAAGGTATCCAGCAGCAAAGCGCCCCCTTTGGTCAGGGTCTGCAGCAGGGCGGTTTCATCCATCATGTAATCCGACAGCCCCCGGCAGAGCTGTCCCTGCTCCAGCAGGGAGCGGATGTCCTCCTGCAGCTGCCAGTGGGCGGTGCGCACCCGCTCCCGCACCTTGTTCCATTCCGAGACAAACAGCAACGCCCCCTGCGCATAATCAAACAAGGTGGCGGGCTGCTCATAAATCAGGGGAATATATTTATCCAGGGACCCCGGCATGCTGCCGCCCCTCAGGCGGTCTGCATCCGCCAGCAGGTTTTCCCGCGCAGCGGCGGCATTTTTCCCCTTGAGCGACCGGGCCAGGTTCTCGATCTTTCCGGCCAGTTCCTCCGCGCTGTCGTACATGATCTCCGCCGCAGGAGAGATGGATACGCTGGTCAGCGATTCGGTCCGCCGCTGGGTAATCAGGTCAAAATAGGACAGGGTATCCACCGCGTCCCCCCACAGCTCCAGCCGTACCGGCGCCGGATGATCCGCCGAATACATATCGATAATGCCGCCCCGCACCGAAAACTGCCCCGGCCCTTCGATCTGGTCGCAGCGTTCGTACCCGGCTGCGGCCAAAGCCGCCGGCAGATCGGATACCGGCAGAGGCTGGCCTTCGGTCAGGGTAAGGGTGCGCCCCAGCAGGACAGAGGGAGGCAGGGTGTATTCCACCGCCGCATCCGCACCGGCCACCACGCAATCGTATTCTCCCGCCGCCATCTGGGCCAGCACGCCCAGCCGCATCTGCTCATATTCCCGCGAGGCGGATTCCATCCTCTGCAGCGACAGATCCCGCGACGGCAGAAAAAGGGGCGAACGGCCCAGCGCAGTCAGGTCCTCACAGATGCGGTTGGCCTCTGCCTCATCGGCCACCAGCACCACCGCCTTGCGGCCGGCATCGGCACACAGGGTGTGGATCATCAGCACTTTATGGATGTGGCCCAGCCCCGTTACCGCCGCCGGAAGCCGTCCCGCCCGGACGTCGCCGCATAAAGCGGCTATATCCGGCGCTTTTTTCAAACACCGTTCCAATACGCTCATCTTGTAACCTCTATCGGGAATACTGGTTCATAGCCTTTTCAATCTCGCCCTGCACAATCAAGCAGGCCGCGTCCGCCGCCCGGCGGGCGGCGTCCACCATCACAGGCTGCTCCTCTTTTGTGAATTTTGACAGCACCCACGCCGCCAGGTCATAATCGGGATGGGGCTTTTCCCCCACCCCCAGTTTAATGCGGGGAAACTGGTCGCTGCCGGTCAGGGTGATGATGCTGCGCATCCCCTTCTGTCCGCCGTCGCTTCCCTTGCGCCGGATGCGGATGGTCCCCACCGGAAGGGAGATGTCGTCCATCATCACCAGCACCTGCTGCGGGGACAGCTTGTAAAACTGCATCGCCTCGCGCAGCGCCTCGCCGCTGTTGTTCATGTAGGTCTGGGGCATCATCAGCAGCACCCGTTTGTCCCCCACGGCCGCTTCGCCACAGTAGGATTTAAATTTGATCCGCCGCACATCTGCATCCAGCTTTTCCGCCAGCGCCTCGAGCGCGATAAAACCGGCGTTGTGCCGGGTCGCTTCATACTGCTTGCCGGGATTTCCCAGCCCCGCCACAATAAAATCCACTGGACCTGGCGCCGGCTTTTTTTTGAAAAACATGGTTTCGCTCCCTTTTCATAACGTCCAAAAAGGACGGACACTTCCGCCCGTCCTTTCGGTATTCACAATCGTCATTCACACAAACATGATGGAGACCGGCTTATCCTCATAAATACGCTCGATCGCCTCGGAAAATACCGGTGCCACATCCAATACCGTAAATTTGTCCAGCCGTTTTTCGGGGGGCAGCACAATGGTATCCAGCAGCACCACCCGTTCGATCACGCTGTCGCGGATGCGGTTGATAGCCGGACCGGACAACACCCCATGGGTGGCGGCCGCGATCACGCTCTTGGCGCCGCCCTTTTCCACCAAAGCCGCCGCCGCATTGCACAGGGTCCCGGCGGTGTCGATCATATCGTCCACCAGGATCACCCGCTTGTCCCGCACATCGCCGATGATGTTCATCACTTCGCTGACGTTGGCGCGCTGGCGGCGCTTGTCCACAATGGCGATGGACAGGTCCAGACGGGTGGCGAAGTTACGGGCACGGGTGACCGAGCCCAGGTCGGGCGATACCACCACATACTCCTCTTTTTTGCCGCCCACCAGTTCCCGAAAATAATTGGCGAGAATGGGCGCCCCCAGCAGATGATCCACCGGGATGTTGAAAAAGCCCTGGATCTGGGGTGCGTGCAGGTCCATGGTGAGCACCCGGTCGGCCCCGGCCGCCGTGATCAGGTCGGCCACCAGCTTGGCGGAGATCGGATCGCGCGCCTTGGCCTTGCGGTCCTGCCGCGCATAGCCCATATAGGGGATCACCGCTGTGATCCGGGCCGCCGACGCCCTTTTGAACGCGTCGATCATAATCAGAAGCTCCATCAGATTGTCGTTCACCGGCGCGCAGGTGGACTGCACCACAAACACATCCGAGCCGCGGACCGACTCGTTGATGGACACCGAAATTTCCCCGTCACTGAAGGTCTTTACCTCCGATTTACCCATCGGCACCCCCAGCGCTTCGGCAATTTTGCCCGCCAGCGCGGGATTGGAATTGGCTGCAAAAACTTTAATATCCTTACCGTGAAAATTCATTCTGCGTTCTCGCCCTTCCCCTGTATATTCGGCTCACAAGCTGTCTTCGTTATTATTATGACAAAAACGGACCAACTTTGCAAGGGGTTTCCTCTAATAAAACGAACAGAGTATCCGTTTATTTCCAGTCCAAGTCTGTGCAAAGGGACAATTTCCAGATTTTTTCTGAAAAAAGATAGCAAAAACCTGAAACTTTTGTTATAATACAGGGGTATAGTTACGAGGGGATTTTGCGTCCCGCGTAACCGGCAAATGTCTTTCTGTCTTTGGCCGTTTCCGGCGGGCGTCTGCCCGTGCGGGAAGATGGGCCTTTCAGGACCAGACAAAAAAATTACAGGAGGTCATCCGACATGAGTCACAAGTACGTCTACCTGTTCTCTGAAGGCGACGAGACCATGAGAGAACTGCTTGGCGGCAAAGGCGCCAACCTGGCCCAGATGGTCAAGTTGGGCATGCCCGTGCCCCAGGGTTTTACCATTACCACCGAGGCCTGCACCCGTTATTATGACGACGGCCGCAAAATCGCTCCCGACATCGAGGCCCAGATCTATGAGTATCTGGAAAAGGTGGAAACCCTCAACGATAAAAAATTCGGCGATCCCAAAAAGCCGCTGCTGGTTTCGGTGCGTTCCGGCGCCCGTGCCTCCATGCCCGGCATGATGGACACCATCCTCAACCTGGGTATGAACGACGACGTTGTGGCCGGCCTGATCGCGGGCAACCCCGATCCCAAGTTTGAGCGGTTCGTGTATGACTCCTATCGCCGTTTCATCCAGATGTTCTCGGACGTGGTCATGGAGATCTCCAAGAAAAAATTCGAGGTCATCATCGACGAAGTCAAGGAAAAGAAGGGTGTCAAGAACGACATCGACCTCGACGCCGACGATATGAAAGAGCTGGTCAAGCTCTTCAAAGCGTATTATAAAGAGCAGAAGGGCGAGGACTTCCCCACCGATCCCAAGGTGCAGATGATGGAAGCCGTCAAAGCGGTGTTCCGTTCCTGGGACAACCCCCGTGCCAATGTTTACCGCCGCATGAACGACATCCCCTACAGCTGGGGCACGGCCGTCAACGTGCAGCCCATGGTGTTCGGTAACCTCAACGAAAATTCCGGTACCGGTGTTGCCTTTACCCGTGACCCTGCCACCGGCGAAAAGGCCCTGTTCGGCGAATATCTCATCAACGCCCAGGGCGAAGACGTGGTGGCCGGCGTGCGCACCCCCAGCAAGATCTCCAAGCTGCAGGAGGACATGCCCGAGGTTTACGAGCAGTTCGTGAAGATCGCCAACAACCTGGAAAACCACTACAAAGACATGCAGGATATGGAGTTCACCATTGAAAACGGCAAACTCTACATGCTGCAGACCCGTAACGGCAAGCGCACCGCTGCTGCCGCGCTGAAGATCGCGGTGGACCTGGTGGACGAAGGCATGATCACCGAGGAAGAAGCGGTTCTGCGGGTAGACCCCAAACAGCTCGACGCGCTGCTGCATCCCCAGTTTGACGCCAAGGCTCTGAAAGCAGCCGAAGCCATCGGTTCCGGTCTGGCGGCCTCCCCCGGCGCAGCCTGCGGCCGTGTGGTGTTCACTGCGGATGATGCCAAAGAATGGGCGGCCAGAGGCGAAAAAGTGGTCCTGGTCCGTCTGGAAACCTCTCCCGAAGACATCGAAGGCATGGCGGCCTCTCAGGGTATCCTGACGGTGCGCGGCGGTATGACCTCCCACGCGGCTGTTGTGGCCCGCGGCATGGGCACCTGCTGTGTTTCCGGCTGCGGCGAGATCGTGATGCACGAAGAAGACAAATACTTTGAACTGGCCGGCAAAGCCATCCATGAAGGCGACTACATCTCCATCGACGGCTCCACCGGCAAGATCTACGGCGAAGCCATCCCCACCGTGGAAGCCAGCATTTCCGGCGACTTTGACCGCTTCATGAAGTGGGCGGACGCCCGCCGCGTGCTGAAGGTGCGCACCAACGCCGATACCCCCCGCGATGCCGCCCAGGCGGTGAAATTCGGCGCCGAAGGCATCGGCCTGTGCCGTACCGAGCACATGTTCTTTGAGGGCGAGCGCATCAAGGCCATCCGCGAAATGATCGTTTCCAAGACCGTGGAAGGCCGCAAAGCCGCTCTGGCCAAGATCCTGCCCTATCAGCAGGGAGACTTTGAGGCGATGTACCGCGTGCTGGAAGGCCGTCCGATGACCATCCGCTTCCTCGATCCTCCGCTGCACGAGTTCGTGCCTCAGAAGGAAGAGGATATTGTGGAGCTGGCCCAAGACATGAAGATTTCGGTGGACGAGCTGAAAGCCGTTATCGACAGCCTGCATGAGTTCAACCCCATGATGGGTCACCGCGGCTGCCGTCTGGCCGTCACCTATCCCGAAATCGCCGAGATGCAGACGACCGCTGTCATCAATGCCGCCATCGCGGTCAACAAAGAGTTCCCGCAGTACAACATCGTTCCGGAGATCATGATCCCGCTGGTGGGCGAAGTCAAAGAGCTGAAATTCGTCAAAGACGTGGTTACCTCTACGGCCGACCGTCTGATCAAAGAAGCCGGCGTTGAGATGACCTATCATGTCGGCACCATGATCGAGATCCCGCGTGCCGCCCTGACTGCGGACGAGATCGCTACCGAGGCTGAGTTCTTCTCCTTCGGAACCAACGACCTCACCCAGATGACCTTTGGCTTCAGCCGTGACGATGCCGGTAAGTTCCTGGATGCCTACTATGACGCCAAGATCTATGAATCCGATCCGTTCGCCCGTCTGGATCAGGTGGGCGTGGGCAAGCTGGTGAAGATGGCAGCCGAGCTGGGCCGTAAGACCCGCCCGGACATCAAGCTGGGCATCTGCGGCGAGCACGGCGGCGATCCGTCTTCCGTCGAGTTCTGCCATAACATCGGCCTGAACTATGTTTCCTGCTCGCCCTATCGTGTGCCGATCGCCCGTTTGGCGGCGGCCCAGGCGGCTATCAAAGAAAAGGCCGGCAAGTAATCCCGTTATCTGGGCAGCCAAAAACAAAGCCAATCATCCAAAAGACCTTGCAGGGATTTTCCTGCAAGGTCTTTTCCTTTATGTATATGGACCGTTTGCTTCATTTCCGTTTTTTCTTTCCATTACAGTGTCTGAACACTCTGCGCAAAAAGAATGACCTCCCATGTTTCCATCTCGTTGGTAAAAAGCCGGGCGATCCGTAAAGTTTTTACGGATGATAAGGAAAAACTATGAATATATCGGAAGTTTTTTATCTTGTAATTAAAAACTTCTCCCTCAAAAAAGCGGCCTGACCAGTGGGCAGGTCGCTTTTAGGGGGATAAGAACTTGCCGCCAAAACCGTGCGCACCCCTTTGCTTCGGGCTGTGTTGGTGACCGGGGGAGGATATGTTCATATGTCGGTTTCAAAATTGCCGGTCAGCTTGCTGTAAAGGGTTACACCCGATTTCATTCCCAGATTGAAATAAATTTCCTCCACCACACTGGTACAGATGAACATCTCTTCCATGATTTCATCCGCCGCGTCCCCATACCGTTCGGTCAGCCATTTTTCCAAACGGGAATAAGCCCTGTTTTCCCTGTCGCGAAAGCTGTCGCAGGATATAAACTGCTTGCAGCTGCCGTCCCGGATATAGGAGCCGAGCATTTGCAGGTTTAGCCGCCGTTGCATAGCCGACATATAGCTTTCATAATCCTTCTGTTCTTCCCTTTCCTGTTCCCATTTGTCCATAATAGGTGCTCCTTTCCCTTGTCAATCAATGTTTATAAGCTACTAAAAACATCTTCCCTCCTTAAAGCAGTCGCAGGCTCCTGTAAAAGGCAATGTCGTTCATAAAAAATTTACATTTTAATAAAACCACTTAAAAATAATATAAACCATTTTTTAATGTTATTATACACTTTATAGTTGTACATGTCAACATGCATTTTACACTTTAGAGTGTAAAATATTACTTATAATTGATGATTCCCATTTTTAAGTGTATAATTATATCATTATTTTGTCTCCAAGAAAGGAAGTGTACACCATGGGTATGGCTTTGAAGATACGGACGATACTTTTGGAGCGAAAAATGACCATTAAAGAACTTGCTGAAAAAGTCGGCACTTCTGGAAATAACTTAAGTAGTAAGCTTTTACGTGATAATCTATCCGAAAAAGAATTGCGCGACATTGCAGAAGCCCTCAACTGTGACTATGACGGTATTTTTACCTTTCGGGATACTGGCAAGCGAATTTAACCATCCAAGAGCGCATTCTGCTGTGGATGCCCTATCCCAATATTGGTGCAGTAAATGCATTCCGCCGCCCCCGAATGAAAATTTCCAAATATGCGCGAAAAAATGCGTCTGCCGGCCTTCTGCATATTGACAAATTTTGCCGGGAACGCTATAATAAAAGCCGCTGTGCAATGAAAATAAAAGGGAGTAGCTGGCAGCCTTTTGGGCTGGAGCAGGCGGCGTCAAGCCGATGATTTTTCATCCGCCCCTGTTTGAAACAGCGAGACTTTTATTGTGGCTTTTGGCTGCAATGAGAGCTTTTTTTTTGCTCTTTTGCCACGGCGGCGGATTTCCCGCTTTTTCTGTTTTGAAAAAACAGTACAAGACAAAAGGACGGTGGCACAACAGTATGGATTTTTTTGAAACCCTGTTCCAGTACCTGCTCAGTGTAACCTGGCAGCAAGTCGTCATGTGGGCAATCGGCGCATTGCTGATTTTCCTGGCGATTAAAAAGGACATGGAGCCGACTCTTCTGCTTCCCATGGGCTTTGGCGCTATCCTGGTGAACCTTCCCTTTTCGGGAGCCATCACCCAGACCATCGGCGGCCTTGTGCAGGAAGGCCCCATCGACACCCTGTTCGATGCCGGTATCGCCAATGAGCTGTTCCCCCTGCTCTTGTTCATCGGCATCGGCGCCATGATCGATTTCGGACCCCTTCTGGCCAACCCCAAAATGCTGCTGTTCGGGGCGGCGGCTCAGTTCGGTATCTTCTTCACCCTGAGCATAGCGTCCCTGTTCTTCGATATGAAGGATGCGGCCTCCATCGCCATCATCGGCGCCGCCGACGGCCCCACCTCCATCTTTGTGGCCAACTTCTTTGATTCGAAATATCTCGGCGCTATCATCGTTGCGGCTTACTCCTATATGGCGCTGGTGCCCATCATCCAGCCTCCGGTCATCCGGCTGATCACCACCAAAAAAGAGCGCCAGATCAAAATGGAGTATTACAGCGGCCATGTATCCCAGCGCACCAAGATCCTGTTCCCCATCATCATCACCATTGTGGTGGGCGTCTTTGCTCCCACATCGGTGGCTCTGGTTGGCTTCCTGATGTTCGGCAACCTGCTGCGGGAATGCGGTGTGCTGCGCGCCCTGTCCGAGACCGCACAGAATGTGCTGGCCAACCTCATCACTCTCCTGCTGGGCCTGACGGTGGCCTCCAAAATGCAGGCGGAAGCTTTCCTTGCTCCCGAAACGCTTCTCATCCTGGCGTTGGGCCTGTTTGCCTTCGTCTTTGATACCGTCGGCGGCGTTCTGCTGGCCAAGCTGATGAACCTGTTCAGCAAAAAGAAAGTCAATCCCATGATCGGCGCGGCCGGTATTTCAGCTTTCCCGATGTCGGCGCGTGTGGTGCACAAAATGGGGCTTCAGGAAGATCCGTCCAACTTCCTACTCATGCATGCTGCAGGGGCTAACGTATCCGGCCAGGTGGCTTCGGTCATCGCCGGCGGGCTGATTATGAGCCTGATTCCGCGATAAACAGGAGGGATATGTGCTATGATGGAATTTTTTGAAAAAATTGGCGAAGCCGTTATCCGCTTCTTCTATGGTCTCAATGGTGAACAGTTCCTGCAATCTTTGATCTATATGTTGTATGGCCTGGGCGGTATCTTTATCGTAGTGCTGATCATCTTCCTGGTCATCGTTGTTCTCAACAAGATCCCCGCCGGGAATAAAGAGGACTCCTCTGAGGAATAACTGCCCTTATGATCCCGGGGTGAGGGACAAGCAAACCATAAGCTTATGACCAAAAAGCCAGCGCCTAAAAGGCGCTGGCTTTCCTTTTGATTTCGGAACCCCCGGCTCTGCCGGTGGAGGTGCCTCGTAAAAAGCTTTCGCTTCAAGCACCGAGCGAAGCGAGCGGCTAACAGCAACCTCCTGAAAATAGGAAAACTTTCGTTAGGACAGCAAATCGCCCGTTTACGGGCTGCGGGGCAAGTGATGCAAGTGGAATATTAGAGGCTGGCCGGTAATATGCCTTTCTTGGGCTTACTCAAGCCACCGGCTTAGCCGCTGGTTATGACTCTCTTGTCGCGAACCTCCCGGTTGACCGGGGAGATAAGAAAAAAGCTTTAGCAATAGATTTCCCCGGAATCCTTGCCAAGAAGACCGGTTGGAAACGCCGTCTCGTCCGGTTGGCTGGATGCCCTTTATCTCATCAAAAGATTTTACAAACGGTTGGTATAAAAAACAGGCACGGACAAGAGATATAAGGCAGACAGCGGCTCATATCTGGCGAACCAGAGACCGCAAGGCGGGCTCAACATTGGCTGATGTGGGGGATACGCTTTTATTTTAAGAGAACAGAAGTGTCTGACCGATAGAGCTTCGCCCAATCTCCTCACAACCGAAAGTGCTTACAAAAAGCATCCCCCGGACAAACTGTCCGGGGGATGCTCGCAATCCATTACAGGATATATGGCTTTTGCTTTCTTATTACGCCGCAGTTCCAAAAGAGGTGATCTTTTGGGTGGCATATTGCAGGATCATCAGGGCGTCGGCCGCGGAAACCCCGTCTTCGCCATCCACATTGGCTGCCGCCAGCTGCGCATCGGACAAATCGATCTTATCGGTTGCCGCCTGCAGGGCAAGCAGTGCATCCGCCGAAGCGATTTGGCCGTTGCCGTCCACATCACCCAGGGCATAGACCGGTTCTTCCAGCGTCACAGCAAACTGGATATTGTCCAGATTCACGGTACCGGCCTCGGTATCGGTCACCACAAACTGCAGCGCCGTCACATTGGCCAGGATGCTCTGCACATCCGCTACCGCCTCTCCGTCAGCATCCACCAGATTTTCCAGAGAGAAAGCGAGACGGGTGAAATCGCTGCCGGCAGCAAGGGTAGCCGTGTCGGCGGAAGTATAGGTGTTACCGCCCGACTGCAGCATTAGCTTCACTTCCTTGGCGCGGTCATCGGGATTCTTCATATCCACCGACAAGCCGCCAAAGTTTTCAAACTGGTTTTCCAGGCTGCGGTACACGCCCAGAACCGGAGCAATGGTCGCCGTGGTGCCGGTATACTCCACCTTCAGCGACGCCTTGCCTTCGGACTTGTCTTCGGCATCGTAGCTGTGGGTCGCGCCCTCTTCCGCCACCGTCCACAAATCGTTGAAGGCTGCCTGCTGGATCGCATTGCTCGTATCCAGGGAGGTCCACACCTCACCGTCGGCATACATCCAGTCGTTGCTGTGGAACAGGTTGGCGTCCACCGTTTCAGTGGAGGTACGGAACGGAATCGCGGCAAACCCATTGGATCCGGCCAGGTTGCCCGCCATGTTAAAGGTGGTAAAGGCATAGGTCACATTCTGGGGAGCAGCGACCCAGTCGCTCCACACCCGAACGGTGTCCTCATCCACAATCTCGGCCTGTGCATTGACATAAACGCCATCCGCACCCGCAATGGCAAAGCCCTGTAGATTTTCCGAATCGTTTCCGATCTTCAGGCCCTCGGCCCCTACATGGCTGAAGGTGACCTCAATGGCATTCCCCTTCACTTCCATGCTCTCGTACACCGGCGAGGTGGTTTCTCCCTCACCACCATAGACCATGTTATAAGCCGCTGTCGCCATCCGCTGGCCCACCGGGGTCTTGTCGGTGGGATGGATGGGGCTAGCCGACTGACCACTGGTTTTCAGGTGGGTCAACGGCAGGTCATAGATCGCGATCTGGCCCATAGTATCCGGGTTGGCCGCCCACGCTTTGGACATGGATTCTGCCATATAGGCCAGATAGGTGGAAGAGCTCATGCCTTTGGTTGCACTGTAGTAATGCGGGGCCAACTGGGCAAAGATGAAGGGAATCTTCTCTTCGGTGAACCCAAACAGATTGCTCCAGTCTTCCTGCAGCAGACCCAGCGCACGGTCATAGATTTCCGGTTCGGTCGAGTTGCTTTCGCCCTGGTACCAGATAACACCCGCCACATTGTAGCCTTCCAGCGGGCCAATCTTCTGGTTGTACAGAGCCGACTGCCGGTTGGCCTGAGCGGGCCACCAGTTTTCGTCGCAGTATTTGTCGTTATCGTCCAGATAGTCTTTGTACACCTCGTCGCTCTCCACCGCTTCACGGGAGATCCAGGCTTCAATCACCGTGCCACCCGTCGCCGTATGCAGGATACCGACCGGCATATCCAGTTCCTCCTGCATCTGCACCGCAAATGCATAGCCCACAGAGGACAGGCTCTGCACCTCGGCAGCATCGTCCCCGGACCCCCAGTAAGCCCCCTCAACACTGTCCACCGGGGTCAGGGGCTGCTGGGCGTCCTCCGCGATCGGATAGCTCGGCTCAATATAGAAACGGATATTGTTGTTCTTGGCATTTTCCAGAATTGTATCCTTTTGGCTATCGTCCGCAACCGGCAGCGCCATATTGGACTGTCCAGCCGCCACCCATACTTCACCGATCAGAATATCCGACAGCACCTTTTCGCTGCGGGTTTCACCCTCGGCGTCCGTGTCGGTCAGGGTGATGGTATAGGCGTCGTAACCGCCTTCCAGGGCCTTAAATTCCACTTCCCAGGTACCGTCCTCGGCAACCGCCACCGGCGCCAGGGTCTCCACCGGGGTTTCGCTGCCTTCTTTGGTCAAAACAGCGGTCACCGTATCCCCGGCTTCCGCCGTGCCCCACACGCGAATGGGCTTGTTCTGCTGGAAGATCATGCCGCTGTCAAACAGAGTGGGCAGGGTCATCTCCACCGGGTCATTGGTGGTATCGATAAATTCCACGTTACGCAGCTGCATGGCAAAGGTATGTCCAGCTTCTCCAGCGTGGTTCACACTGTCAAAATAGATATAGATACGGTTGATCTCGGAAAGATCAATGTTCCCGATATTGTTGATCGTGGCAAGGGGAAGCTCCAGATGGTTCCACTCCCCAGCTATAATGTTGGGATAATGGGTCCGGCTGTAGAAATAGGCATAACTTTCGCCGGAATTTTGTGAGTAAAGCCGTATCTGACCGGAAGAAAAGTAATCGCTGACAAGATCCGGATCGGTCTCGTCCACCACATGCATGTCCAGAGACAGGTAAACATTTTCCGGGTTGTGGCCGCTCAGGTCAATGGCTTCAGCAGCCGTAACATTTCCGCTGTTCAGCGGCGTTGTGGCTTCCGGATAATTATTGGTCGTTTTGTAAACCGTTTCCTCAGTGATGCTGGGCCATCCACCAGGGCGGGGCTCGGTGTCCTCATACACCGGCTCTTCCTCCGGAGCATACCGGGTATCCATCAGCACCGCGTTTGCAATGCGGATACGGTAATGGTCATAATTGGCAAAATCGTCAAAGCCCCAGAAGCCCAGACGGAAGTTGTTGATATTGGTCAGATCAATATTACAGGTGTTAGCTGCAATTCCCTCTTCCTTCTGTTCAGTAGAGAAATTCAGCTGCAGCGTGTTCCAGCCGGGTTTCAAATCAAATGTATTGGCCTTGTTCCAGTTCCAACAGGCCTCGTAATAAACGTCTTTGCCATCTTCTTTTTCAATGGAGCTGACAAACTGGAACTGTCCCTGGGAATCCTCAAAAATGGTAAAATCGTCCGGATTTTCCCGGTTCTCGATATACACATTGATAAACAGGGCCAAGTCGTCATAGGTAATGGTAGAATCCATCTCCTGGACATTGATGTGCATGTCGTTGTTGCTGGCCTGGTATCCGCCAGTGTTGGCATTGGCACTGCCCGATTCCATCACGGTGGCCAAGACCTTATGGTTCGGCTCCTGTACCCCCGCTGTCGCGGTGTCCTCAGCCGAGACCGCCGCCGGCCCCATCATCGAAAGGGGCAGGGCGATCAATGCCGAAAGGCATCCCGCCAGCAAACGCTTTGCTTTTTGCATGTGCTTTCTTCCTTTCCTTTTGAATAAGATTGTCTAAATTGAACCCTGACTGAATTTACAAATTCCGCCGGAGAACCGACCGATGGAAATTGGGTACCCCCACCCTTGTTCAGGATAGGGGTACCATTCACGCCGGCTTTCGCCGTTATTCTTCCGCTGTCGGCATCTCAAATTCAATACCGACCTGTTCTTTTTCCACGTCAGCGCCTTCGTAGGTGTAAACAAAGAGGGTCTGTTTGCAGTTCATGCAGCCGACCACTTTACCCTTGGATCCACTATAGTAGATCGCATCGGGAATATTGATCTGGTCATCGGCCGCAACCGCACCCTGATCGGCTACCCAATCCAGCGCAAGCATGTCGTCAACCGACTCGCCCCACTTATCGGCCGCCTGCTGCACCGTCAGACGGGAATCGTTGTTGGCCACAAAGGTCGTGCCCAGAATGTTCAGGGTACCACCCTCGAAGCACTCACCGCGGAACACGCACCACGGCCAGCCCTGCACATAGTTGACCGTACCGCCCTTGACATAGGCAATACCTCTGGCGTTGGGGCTCCAGGAGTCGGAGTTCCACACGCTGATAGTACCGGTAAAGTCTTCGGTCGTATTGACGTTGTAACCGCCCCGCTCAATACGGTCATCCTGGTTGAACACGCCCATGGATTCGTACAGGGTGAGGTTCGCATCACCGGATTCACCCTTGATACCATCGTGGCAGCCGTCAAATGCAAAGCCCCACATGGTGCCGTCAAACGAACCGCCGGTATACGGGTCTTCAATCAGATTGATTTGGGTATGGATCAGAATGTTAAAGCAGGAGAAGAATTGGACGTTTTTGCAGTCGCCCAGTTCCACACCGGTAACGTTGCTGCGGGTATATTCCTGCAGCAGGTCGCTGCGGCTGATCGCCACCATTTCACCGGTTTCCGCATCCTCCTGTTTGTTTCCGGAATCGGTTCCATCAGGGGCCATCGGATAGTTGCTGCTCCAGCTGGAATAGTTGCCATGGAAGTTCTGCACCCATCCGCCGTCGATGCCATGACCCATGACCAGCGCTTTATACATAACCGCATTGGTCACATCCGAGATCACGATGTCATCGCAGCGATAGGTCATCGCATCAATGCCGATATAAGAACCCAACAGGCTGATGTTCTGGATCCAGCAACCTTCGTTTGCCCGGATGGTGGGCGGATATGCCTTGACCTTTTCCGCTTCCAGCACCGCCTTGTCGCTCATGCCCTGTTCGGGATAATAAACGGTAAAGCCGGTCGCACCGGAATTTTTCTGCATGGTGATCAACGGAGTGCCATTGGCGTTTCCTTTTCCGCCATATGCCAACAGCTGTGTTCCTTCCATGGTGCCGTTACCGAAGTGAGGCCCTTCAAATGTACCGCGCAGTTCCACACCGGAGGGGATCGTCAAACCGCCGTCCACACGGAAGTAACCGCCCTTGATGTACACCACGCCGCCGCCCGCATTGGCCGCCGCATTCAGTGCCGCCTGGATCGAAGCGGTGCTATCTTTGGCCGATCCGATCTCCGAGATGGTCATGACCGGCTCCGCACCGTAATCGGCAACGTCAAAGACCCGGTTGGTGGCCGCCTGGCGGGCCGGGGCAAAGCTATAATTGTAATCGTCGGTACGCTCCGGAATTTCATGGTTGCTGTCGTCCCGGGTAATGCGGTCGTCGCTGTCGCTCCAGCCCACGCCGGTGAAGAGCGTGTCGCCTTTAAAGGTGTTGCCCGTCAGCACAGCCTGGGCCACCCGGTTGCTCACCTTAAAGGTATTGGCGGTGCCGTTGAAATCCGTATTGCTGACATTCAGGTGACCGCCGTCCATGAAGACGGCGTTGTCGTTCCAGTCTTCAAATGTACACTGGTTCAGGCTGATACCGTAATCCGCCGCGTTCACGGCACGGATCGCATTGTCGGAATTGCGGAAGGTGGTGGTGGAAACCGACAGAGTTTCGTTGCCCTTGGAGCTGTAGTAGATACCTGCCTGCGAAGCGTCCAGATCGGAGTAAGACACCGACAGGCCCGGATAACTCATCGCTTCGATATAGATACCCACTTTCGTATTGCGGGTAACCAGCTTACCGATGGAATCGTTACCGTCGGTAAGCATGCAGGCATACCGGACATTGTTGGTGTAAATGTCGTACCAGTAGCCCCAGTCCTGACGGCCGGCTTTGATACCGATCACGTTGTTGCGGGCGTAATTTTCCAGCCGGCTGATCTCCGCCTCAGTCTGGGGAGAATTCGGCAGTCCGCTGTTTACCCAATACTTGGTGTCAATGCGGATCTTTTCAATACGCGGAATATCGTAAGCCTCGGAACCAAAGATACCCTGGTTCAGGATGGTGCCATAGAAGCCACGAATCAGCATGGAAGAACATCCGCTGTTATAAAAGCCTTTATAGGAGTTATACAAGGTGACATTCATAACGACCGTATGGCCGGTGCCCTTAATGGTGTTGGGATAGGGCTGCGGATTGGTCGGGCTCTGCTCCGGATACCAGACGCTGATGTTGCGCAGGGTTGCCGCAGAAGACATCGAAATAAACCCGGTATCCGTATCCAAAGAGGTGCCGCGATTGGCATAGGCCATCAGGATGGTGCCCTTACCCAGTCCGCCTTCGTCCGGGCTCATCCACTCGCCGCGCAGGGTCACGCCGGAAGGAATCTGCAGTTCGCCTTCCACCCGGTAAAAGCCCGCGGGCAGATAGACCGTACCGCCGCCTTCATAGCTGACCGCCGTCAGGCAGGCCTGGATCAGGTCGGTGCAGTCCTCTTTACCGGTCCGGTCCGCGCCCAGATCCAGCGGAGAAAGGACAAACACAATGCGCTCATCCGACGTCATGCCGTTGGAGTTCTGAGCCACCCGGGTTTCGATATGCTCACGCGCAATCTCCACCATGTCCGGCTCATACTCGTCCTCATCGTCTATAGGTTCCTCGTCTATAGGCTCCTCGATACTCGGATCCCATATGCTCTCCTCGCTGGACTCTTCGCTCTCTTCCGGGATGCTTTCTTCAGAACTTTCTACTACACTGCTTTCCTGGCTGCTTTCCTCCGAAGACTCGGGTTCCGGCTCCGGGTCCTTACTGCATGCGGAGAAGCAGAAAAGGGCCATGCACACTGCCATAAAAACAGCCATCAGTTTCACATATGTCTTCACCTTGTTAACCTGCCTTTCAATGAATAGTCAATATATCAACACAGCCATTTGGCTATTGTGACAAAGGATTATCTGGCAGTTAATACCAGAACTTCAGCGTCTTAATCTCAAACGGCCGGAAAGTCAACCGGTAACTCTTATCCTCTTGTGGGGTCAACGTCTGTTCGACGGTTTCCAGCATATCCGTGACCGCTACAGATTTTGCGTCAAAGCCCGGCCTAAGCACCACTTCCGCCTGACTCCCTTCGCATTCATACAGACGAGCGATAAACGCCTTTTCCTGTTTTTCACAGGGCTTGACAGTTTCTATGATCACATGGTCGCTGTCGGTTGTCACCGGTGCGCGGTAATCGGTACGCCCCGCCGTCGTCAGCACCGGATTGTTGAGTGCATAAGCCGGATAAACGACGCTCTGGGTGGTAAAGGGGCCCGGATGAGGACACAGGGAATAGACAAATTGGTGATATCCTTCATCGCCACGGGGATCGGGTTTACATCCTCCCTTATGCAGCGACAGAGCAATCCGGTTGTCGTACAGGCTCACACCATATTTGCAGTCATTGAGTACCGCCACGCCAAAACGCGTTTCGGACAAATCGGTGTATTTATGGTTGACCACTTCAAACTTGGCCTGTTCCCAACTGTTATTCCGGCTGGTTGTGCGCCGTACATAACCAAACTGGATTTCCTGGGTGGCGTAGTCCGAACGAACCGATGTGTCAAATACTGTTTTCAGGAAACGATGTTTATCATGCCAGTCAATCGCGGTTTCAAAATCAATGCGGGGAGAATCGGCATAAAAGACCATCTCCTGATAAAGCGTGGTTCTCTTTGAAAGCCGGTATGTGGTGCGAATCCGGAATTCCACTTCCCCGTCCGCAACCGGTTCAAATGCTTCCAGCTCGGCGCAGTCGGTCAGCTTCATTTCCAAATCGCCGTCGATATCCCAGTTGTCCCACGCATGCGGGACATCCTCGCCAAACAAGAACGTGTTCAGACTGAGTCCTTTCCCCCGAACCTCCCTGCCGGAAATCCGGTCGGTGAGAGAGGAAATATACCCTTTTTTGTCAAACACGACCACTGCCTGCGGCGTGGTTAGCACACTGTTTTCAAAATGGAAGGGGGAGGGCTGCGGCGTATATGTCCCTTCGCAGAGAGTAAGCGCCTTAGTCTCAAAAGGCTTCAGCTCCACACCGGCCACCCGCAAAACACGGCTACCGTCCCGGCGGGTAATCACCTGCTGCCGGTATCCTTCTATATAACCGCCATCCGGAACCGGCATTTCGATCACGTCCGACCGGGGAATGTCCACTGGATTGGTTACACTGACGGTATTTGCCGCCGGAGTTCCCTTCAAAAGTTCCCGTGTAAGGCCATTTGCCTTTTCAATTACCTCTGTGGTTTCCCGGATTGAGCGATCATGTACAGGGGCAATACAGGTTCCCGGCAAAATATCGTGGAACTGGTTGATTAAAAGCTTTTCCAAAAGCGGTTCTACCGGCGTTTCATCAGCCGCTATTCCGTCTGTAATCGCCTTTTCCACTGTGTAAAGCTCTGCGTTGTGGATGGCGATCTCCGCTTTCCGGTTGTTGCGTTTGATGGTGTGCTGATTGGTATACGTGCCGCGGTGTAACTCCAAATACAGTTCATTGCGGTATACATTGGGATGCACAATATCCCGTTCCAGCTCTTCCATAAAGCGGCCAACCGTTGTATAGGCGGCACGCGGAACCCCGTTGAGGTCTTTGACCCGTTTTGCCATCTCAAGCATGACCGGTTCCGGACCACCGCCGCCATCACCATGGCCAAAGGAGATCAACCGGGTATCGGTCACGCCCTTCTGAGAGATTCCTTCTTTACCGGGAGCACAAATACGGGGGATTAGTGCTTTGGGAGTTGTTCCCCCTTCTGTGCAGTTAAAGTGGGTAAGCACCCGTGAACCGTCGATTCCTTCCCAGTAAAAGGTATCGTAAGGAAATTTGTTTGTATCGCTCCATCCCACCTTGGTGGTCAGGAAATATGAAAGTCCACATCCTTTTAGGATCTGGGGCAACGCCGCACTAAAACCAAAGCTGTCCGGCAGAAAAAAAGCGTTGGAACTGTAACCAAACTTTTCCCGGGTGTAATTCATCCCCCACAGGAACTGACGGATGAGATATTCGCCGCCCGGAATATTCCCGTCACTCTCCACGAAGGCACCGCCGTTGGGCTCATAGCGCCCCTCCAAGATACGGCGTTTGATATCCTCAAACAAGGAGGGATAATAGGTTTCCATCCATTTCAAATGGCACGCCGAACTTTGCATGAAGGTGTATTCTTCATCAATATCCATCAGGTTCATCTGATTGGAATAAGTACGCGCGCATTTTTTAATGGTTTCATCAATTTCCCACAGCCAGGCTGTATCCATATGGGAATGGCCAATCAAAGCCGCGCGGGGCGCTTTGGGTGCGTTGGTTTCCGCAAGCAATGGCGCCATCACTTCTCGCGCCTTTTGCAGCGATGCCTCCACCTCTTCCCATTCCACTGTATCCATGGAATAAATCAATACCGTGTGCAGATCCAGAAAGCAGTTGGTAATCCGTGCTCGCCGGAAGCTTTCTTCCGGGAGACAATCCCGCAGCTCCAACAGAGTACGCAAATCGTAGGTAAATTCCGCGACAATCTGGTTTTGAGTACAGATTTCAAACTCGCCTACCGTATAACGGAAGGAATAATGAGTCGGTTCACAATAAGGGTAACAGCCTTCCCCGTTATGCCCGGCATAAGCCTCGACCGCCAAGTCAAAGGTTTCTCCCGCCGGAGTACCAGCGGTAAAGCGAGGGCAGTAATGATTGCCGTGGCAGGCAACCGCTAATTTGGTAGCAAAATTGCCGTACGGTTTCCCGTTGACAAACAACAGGCCTTCATACCCGCCAAAATGCGGCTTAAGGAACAACGGCTTCCCCGCCAGTCGTTCCGGAACCGTATAAGTGCCACGGAACCAGTTGTACTGCTTTTCCGCCCCCCACACATCGTCCGGCGAAACAGAACGATACTGTCCCTCGTCTTCTGGAGGGGCAAACAACGAATCAAAAGTAGCAAAACTTTTGACCGTCATGGTGTCTTCGGTACGGAAAAGATAGGGATCCAACCGTTTCAGCAACTCCCGTATCTTATGCACGGTTTTCTCTACTTGTCTCTCATGCATCATAGCTACTCTCTCCAACCCCGGGCTATGCCGTCAATCATACAGCAGGATATCATCCACATACAACGAAGCCTCTCTACCGGTGTCTCCCCGGTAACGCAACGCGATCGTCTGGATGGTTTTTCCCGTAAGGGCTTTTCCCAATGGAATGGTCACTTTTTTCCATGCACCAACAAGGAACTTCATAGCTGTCTCATCCGGCATTTTCCCGGTTTCAGATAACCACTGTCCATCTGTTGTCATCACATCCCACTCTATTTCGCAGCCTCCCTCATCCAAAGGACAAACAAAAGCCCGCAAAGTCATCGTGGGAGTTATCGTATAACTGCCGGTTTCCAATATACCCAGCAGCAGATTTGTCTTGTTTGTGGAGGGGGTCAGCCCGACATATAAGACGGAATCTCCCCCATGGGCTCTTTCGGTCTTTTCTACCGAAGCCCGGACAAGGCCTTCTTCTCCATCCAACAAATGAATGGTGGCCGTTGCATCGGTTTGCGCTTCAAATCCGGTCCGCAGATACACCGGACCTTCGGTTAAAGGAACCGGAACATGTTCCGGCAACTCCCTTTTATCACGGTATAAGCCGGTCAGCTTTCCAACCAGCCGCAAATAAAAATCACTGCTGACAAACATTCCATCCGCACATGTCGTCAAAAAATATTTATTATGCGGAATTTGTGAACTATCCTCCGCTGCTTTCATAATGGCGGTGGATTCGTCATACTCGTCAAACATGGCAATGTACAACGCGGTTGTGTGAATACGGGCAGCCGCTTTTGCCTGTTCCCAGAAAAAGCGTCCACCTAAACGCGGAATCGCATTTTTCGGACCATGCAGCCACAAAGACCAAGCAAATCCGGCAAACAAGACCGGCATATACCCTTGCCCTTTTGCTGCACAATACTCTCCGTCCAAACGAAGCAGCCGGTCATAATAAGGAGCCACTTCTTCACATTTACCGAAACGCCCCACCTGCCATGGAGAGATCATATCGAATTTCTCGTATACCGGGGCAAACTCCGGCAAGCTGTCTGTTCCACTTTCCCGGAACCCGGCCGGCGTTCCCACAATCAAGTAAAACCCTTTGCTGCGGGCGTGCTCCACCACTTCGAGTGCCTGTTCGGGTGTGCACCGGCAGTTTCCCTTCACGCCAAAGCCCCACAGCTGGAGCACCGGGCGGCCATTCTCATGGAGATAGGACGGAGAGTCTAAAACCCATTCCTGCAGCCGGTCAATATCCTCGCACATACGGGACACGAACTCTTCTCCCCGGCCACCCGATATATCATAACAAATATAAAAAATCCGATTGTATTTCTCCGCCGCCTGCCGGACATTTTGCATTACCCGCCGCATACGCGGGCTGGGAATATCCGAATAAAATCTCTGTAGCGCTACCCCGTCGATTCCATATTCGGCCATCCAGCGAAAATGGGTATTGACGGTTTGGGCCGAATAGGAAGAAAACAACGCCGAAGTCTGACCATTTCCATGACGGTCATATCCAGTGGGATGCAGTTCCTCGCGGGTATATTCCCGAATATCCGGATAAAGCTCAAACGATACCCGTTCCAGATTCTCCGGGGATCCGCCGCCCCAATGCCGCCAGCGGCCTTCGCCCGATCCATCCGATGGCGTTCCGAACCAGCCCTGATACCCACAAATCACTTTTCCTGCAATGTGGCTTGCATCCACCGGAGGAGTAAAATCTCTGGAACGGATATGGATGGGATCTTCCCATTCATATACAGTCATTTCGGATGTATCTTGCATATTGCTCAAACTTTCCCGGCGTCAAATTTCCAAGGAAACGGGCTGGGGAACCCTTCTGGGTCTTCCCCAGCCCGTCCCTTACTGATTAGCCGACTTTCTTTTTATTCCGTTTGCGGCGCACGGTGGTAACAACGCCCATTGCCGTTGCACTGGCTACCGCCAGAACAGCTACCGGAATCACCACGCTGTGCTCGCCGGTGCTGGCGCCGCCGTTGCTTCCGCCGGCAGCCCATTCATCGCCCCACATGTCGTCGCTCAGATTCAGGTAGAGCGCACCGTCAACCGGTACGAAGTCATCGGTCTGTCCGCGCGCGACACGGGTCAGTGCCGGGCAGGCCGTTCCCTGATACATAATGGAATCCACCGTAAAGGCCACGCCTTCACCGGAACTTCCTTCCTGTGCCGGGGAATAGATGTTCACTTCCAGGAATCCGGAGAAGCCTCGCGAATAGAAGCTGCTATCCCGCAGGTCGATCCGGACATAATCGTTGTAAACACCCGGCTCAATATCCACTGTGAGTACGTCAACCAAATTCATGCTTTCCATGGATACTGTGTCGTAGGTGTATGCCACCACATAGGTAGGCCGGTTCACAACACCAAACTTGATGTACCAGGACTGGGCAGGATTGCTGTAATCGTCGTAATAGCTGGAAGTATACAGACCGACGTCCTCGTTGTTGGGGCCGCTGACCGACACCATCCCGTTCGCATCCACCGACACCTGAGAAGGACTGGTAGCGGAATCCCGCTCATCCTGCGCCAAGTAGCCAAACGCGCCGCTCAGATTGATTTCCATCAAATCCGGTTCCAGCGCCTTGGCTCCCGGATCCAGTCCCGGCTCATTGGTAAACCACATGGAACTGATGGAAACATCACCTTTCACCACAACGGTGAAATAAATGTTTTCCAGGATCGTTTCGTCCAAGCTGTTGATAATCAGATAATTCAATCCATTCTGGAGGCCGGAAACCGCACGCACCAGGTTGTTATCGCTGTCGCGCAGGCGCAGCTCAGTCAGATTCTGAGCCCCCGATTTCACATCCACAACCAGATATTTCAGGCTGGAGGCGTTGAAGCCTTTGGTGCCGGTAATGGGCTTGAAGTGGACCTCGCCGTTGCCACTGAAATCCATCGAGCCGTCCAAATTCATGGTCACCGTAGCATTCGAAGAAATTGGCTCAACCTGCTGGCCAACCACGATTTCATAGTCCGACTCGCTCGCTGTGGCGATCGGGTCAAACGTCGGACTATTGGAAAACCAGATACCGGTGATTTCGGTGGAGACATACACCACCAAGTTAAAGCACAAATCGCTCATCAAACGGGGTTTGGTACGGTTGAGCTCCTCCAGATTGATACGGGTCAGCCCCGGGCTGGCGGAGTAGGTACTCTGTACCTTCAACGCATCGTCGCTTGCGTTGTCACTGGTACGGAAACGGATATCCTGAATAGCACCGCTCTCCAGATAAATGTACATATACTTGTAGCCTTCATATCCGGTTTCCGGATTCGGCACCGTGTTCAGGGCGCCGTAACGGTCCATCACATGCATACCGGCGCCGCTGCCCGACAGATTGACGGACACCGAGCCGTCGCTGTGGAAGGTGACGTCGTCCGAATTAAACTCAATCGTCAAGGGGGTAAGATGCAGCTTGTAAGCATAGTTGGGATCGTCAATATCCACATATGTCTCGAACGCAAAGCCCTCGTTCACGCTGAACGCCGCCTGCAAATTGATTTCCGTACCATTCATCACAATCTGCAGTCGGGTATTGTACAAATACTGTTCCCGTTGCTCTTCAGACAGAGAGGACAAATCGATCCGCAGTGTACGTCCTGCGACTACATCACCGCCCAGCAGGTTCTGATCCAGCACATTATCATCCATATCTACAAACTTAATGGAGGAAATCTCTGTGCCGTCAACCAGTGTATTGATCCGCAGGAACAGATAGCTGTACTCGCGGGCATCCATATTGCCGGGGCCTTCCAAAGCGTACAGATTGACCACCACTGTAGTCGCACCGCCGGCTTCATTGGTCACATAGTTGCTGTCTGTCTCACGGAAATAATAAGCGTCCGTTGCCTCGCTGTTTCCTTTGTATTCGGTGGACTTGCTGACACCCTGGGTCACGCTTTCATAGCCTTCCACATCGGGCGAAATCTCCACCGGCTGGAAGCTGGCATTGTCGGTCAGGTAGAAATCGATCTCGGCTTCCGCGCCGTAAACCAGCATCCGGACGGTCAAGGTCTCGAGGACCTGCTCCGCATCCATGTAATAGGAGTCGTGCTGTTCCTGGCTGATGGTTTCGGCTTCCAGAGCCTCATCCAAAATCCTGTTGTTTTCCGCAATGTCGCTGCGCAGGTCGATGAGGTTCAACGTCTGCACCATGGGCTGGCGCGCCTCACCAAGGACGCCCCAGTCACCGCCGTCAATGGTGCCGTCTTCCTTCAGCTTCAGAGTACCGTCTGCGTTGAGGTTGGGCTTTTTCAGCTGAACATTGTTGCCGTTGCTGTCCTTATAGGTCAACTGTGTGGACGCTACAAACCCGGTCTGCAGCTTGGCTTCTTCCTCTGTGTCCACATTCACCCATTGCCGGTTTCCTTCTTCATCCTCTACCTCAGCCGCCCAATTGGTATTGGAATCATCCTTACACCGGCCATCGGTAAAACTCTTGAAGTCGACCACCAGATAGTCAAAATCATTGCCGTTGGCAGCCTGTGTGCCATTGTACAACGCGATCGGCACCCAGAAAGCCAGATGGCCGCCCTGCTGCACAATGGTGCTGCCGGTGGCTTCATCCGTAGAAACGGTGACATTTCCGGGCACACCGGAACCAGGCCGCGCACTTAACTGGTGGGCCGTTACACCAGGCTCATTTGTTGTTCCTAAACGGATATCTTCGCTGGTGGAAACACTCGCCATCATTTCCACCGGACCACCTTCAATGGTCATTTTGATCCGAAGATTGGTCAGGAAGCGCTCTTTGTCCTCAGCGGTCATTCCGGTGGTATCAAACATCACCTGTTTGGTGGCCATAACCGTTCCGCCCAGGATATTCACTTCCGCTCCATTGCTTTCGTATACATTACCTTCGGTATCCACCAGCACCGCCGAAGTAACACTGGAGCCGTTGGGAACCACAACTCTGGTATGCAGATACGGATATTCCGAAGCGTCTATATTTCCTGCCCCACTGGCCGAAAACATATTCAACAGAGCCACCTTATCTGAGGCAGGCGTGACAACGTAATAACCTTCTTCATTTTTAGAAACCGTCCCCTGATCACCGGAAGCGCTCATTCCCAGAGATACTGTGGAATTTGCAGAAGGATTCACCGGGGTCGGATTAAACTCTGCGTTATTGGAAACATAAAACTCTGCTGTAATCTTGGTGCCATAAACCAACGCGTTGAGCTTTAGATTGCTCAGAACGGCATCCACATCGATAAAGTATTCCTGCTGACTATCCGTCAGGGCAGCATTCTGTGCTTCCATCTGTGTTTTCAATGCTTCAAGGTCTATCTGCACATAGCTGCGGCTTTGAATACCGGCACTATCCATGATATTCCAATCGCCGACGCTGTCGCCGTTTATTCTCTTGATATTGCCATTCGCGCCCTGCAAAACAACCTGGGCAAAAAAGCCGGTCTGGTATTTGGCCTCATCCTGGCTGCCCACCACACTGCCTTTGTCGTTAATATATTCACCATTGGCGTTGGTGCAGTAACCGGCCTGCAGGTCTGTCACGTTGATGTACAGATATTTGAACTCACGCACATCCGCCGGCGTTTCATTGTCCGGTGCCAAAACATTATTTGTCACCCACGCGGCCAAATCCTGTGTAAGCTCATAGGTATAAGTCTTATCCTCTCCCACTGTCAACGTGGCTTTTGTGCCCGTCGCTCCGTCCGAACCACCCAGTTTATAAGTGGTCGTGCCGGGGGCCTCGCCCGAAAAGCCGGGAGCTGAAATGGCCGTGTCCGCCGCACCGGAAATAGCGGGGAAAGCCGCTACCACCAGCCCAACCAGCAGAGCCGCACAAGCCAACAAACTAATCAGCTTTTTCATCTTCGACGCTCCTTTTCTACAGACCGCATCCACGGCCAAAATTGTCCATTTGTCATTGCAAATGACAAAAATCGCCCCCCAGCATACCAGCCGGCAGGGATAAAGGTTGGAAAGGGGACGCCAGTAACCTCGGTATAGCCGATATTACCGACGTCCCCTCGTTCCTGTTGTCAGAAAGCAGTTACTAAATTCGCCGGTTTATTTTACCGCTTTCAGGAACGTGTTCAGATGCGAGGTGGCTTCTTCTTTAACCGAATTCACCCGCGTTGCCGGATCGTTGGACACGTTATCAAACAAAAAGTGGATGGTGCTCAGCCCGCCAGAACCCAAATCACCATACTGACAGAAGTCGATGGACGCGCCGGCAGCAGCAATGTCCAGCATCTCCTGGGTCTGGGTATCGCGATAAACACGAGACTGCATATAAGCCTGTTTGTTTTCACGGATGGTGTCGAACTGCTTAGCAATAGCATCCATAACCGCTGCAGCATTCTGCAGCGAATCACCGGTAACTTTGCGGGGGATGCTGAAGCCCTGCGTGTTCCAGCTGATAACGCTCACGTAATCGCTGTTTTTGTCCGCTTTCGGGTAGGGCAGGATGCCCCAGTCGTCGTCCATCTCGATAAAGTTGGTAGCGGAATCAGCAGACCAGCCGAGGAACAGCACACGGCCGTCCTGGAATATCTCATAACCGATCTCATGATCGTTGCCGCCTTTATCGGAGTTAAACACGCTCTTATCTTTCAGCAGCCAGGTCTGCATGGTGCGCAGAGCCGAAATATTTTTCGCATCGCCCAGAGCATAAGTGATATCGCCGTTGCTGCTGGTCTTGGTAAAGTAGCCGCCCTGTGCCTTGAAGATGGAGTAAGAAACACCGCCGCGGATGTCAACGCCAGTAAAGCCATACTGGTCGGTGCCGTTTTCATAGTCGATACCATTACCGTTCAGGTCTTTCAGCGCTTTCTGAGACAGTGCCTGCATCTGGCTAAAAGTCCAAGTGCCATCTTTGACCATTTTATACAGGGCCGTATCGCTGGTGCCGACCTGCTTTGCCAATGTCTTGTTGAAGAAAATCACGTTGGCATTTGCAGCAGTACCATCCAGAGTGGTATAGGCGATAAAGTTTTTGCCATACAGCTGAGTTTCTTTATGAGAGTTCTGGTCCCAATAGGATTTTGTCAGATCCAAGCCATCAATGCTATTCAAATCCTGAAGAGCCTTCGACACAACCAAATCGGATTGCTGCCACAGGGTGGTCATCATCAAATCAGCAAACTTGGAGCCGGCGCGATCTGCCGTGATGGCCTGTTGGGTAAGTCCCTCGGAATCGTAGGTGTTCAGGCTGAACTTACAATTCAAGCTTTTCGCAATCGCCGAAAGCTGGTTGCGGATCTGACGGTTCCACTCGTTTTTGGAAGCGTTCAGAGCAAAATAGCAGTTCTCCATGCCGGCCACTTTGATCGTCGCGCCGCCCAAATTCTTTGGCAACGTAGAGGACTCGCCGCCTCCTTTGGTGGTAGTTGTTGTCTTATTCTGGGTGTTGTTCTTCGTGTTGTTTTGGGTTTTCCCCGACTCCGCCGTTGTGGTGGTAGACTCATTTTCTTCCGCCTTGCTACCCCCGGCATTCGTCGTTGTTGTGGTGGTTTTCTTTGTGGAGTCGTTCGGATCAGTGGTTTGCTCGCCACCGCAACCAGCCACAAAGGCCACCATCATGCACAGCGCCATTAAAAGCGTCACGCATTTGAGGACATGTTGTTTCATGCCAAGTGCCTCCTTCTCTCACTGTAAAAAATCGTACCCGGCGATATACACGCACCGGAAAACAACAAACTGGCGAATATGCACAGCAATTGTCTTTTCGCCTTATGCCTTATGCTCTGGGGCAAAAGGCAATCTTGCGGCAAGCACACGCTTTTCGGCATTTAGCCAAAAAGCCAACTGCAATTCTCCAATTTTTATGTTGTTCTTTGCAGTGTTATTGTATAACGATTTCCTAATAAAGTCAAGACGGTTTTGCTAATTTTCATATCCAATTTTTTGAATTGGTTATTTAAATTGTAAAGCGAAACCGCTTTCCAGCTCTTTTTTAAAGAGCGCTGATCATACCACCGGCATCCACCTCTTTTCTTTGTGGTTTCATCTTCAGCCTGCAAGCCGTTTTTCTTATTTTTTCAAAACCATCTCAACCGCCTCCCGTCCAGCGCCCCCAGTTGACGAGCGCTGTTATCGTTCTTTTCGTTTGTCCCTTCATTGCTTTCACTATTATAATATGGTTATATACATAATTATAAGTGAAGATATTAAGAACGATTTTTTAATTTTCAGCTCGTGTTTATATCATACAGAATACGTTCAAACATTACGTGGCTTTTCTGTGTGTATTTTGGTGTTTTTGTCATTTTGTATTGACTTTACCACCAAGATACGGTATTCTTGTATAGTACATTTTAATAATAAAATGGTCTGCCGCGCGCTTTTCCATGTATCTGTTGTCTATTTCAATGAGAAGGAGCGATTGTTTGTGAACCAATCATGTCGGAAATTTAAACGAGCCAGGCGCATATTGACCTTTGCGTGCTGTCTCTCGCTGCTGTTGTCCTCGTCGGCATCCTTTATGACATATGCCGCAGAAGAAGAGGAAACGGTTGCCACTGATTCCGGTGGCTCAGCATCACAAGCGAATTCCTCATCCGAGGAGGAAACAGCGGAGGAAACATCTTCTTACACGTCAGAACTGTACATGGATTATATCCAGCGCATGGAAAAATCGTACCAGGATGCTACCGAAACGGTGGAGCTCACTCCTGCCAATGTAGCGCAAACCAGCGACAACACACAGGTGGTTACCGGCTATGGCGACCGGTCGGGTGAAGCGCTGGCTATATCCGAAGGCGGATACGCAACATGGAATGTGGATGTTCCATCCAAAGGGCTGTATGCAATTGAAATCACCTACTGTCCTTATGAAGCGCACAACGGCAACATCGACATGGAAATGACCATTAACGGTGAGTCTCCTTTCCGGGAGGCTTCTCTCTTGTCCCTATATCAAACCTGGACAGAGGGTGAGATGAAAGTGGACGCGACCGGCAATGATGTAAAGCCGGATTCCTTTCAGCAGCTCCGTTGGCAGACATTGGAACTGACCGATCCCTCCAGCTATGCGCCCGGGTCCATGCGAATTGCGTTGGATGAGGGGAGACAGGCCATCACCTTTACACTGGCTTCCAACAACATTGCGATTGCCTCTATCCGTCTCAAGCCCATGATGGAGTATATCTCCTATGAAGAGTATATTCAGCAGAACAGTGGCACGAACACAACAGGTGATGCCGTGCGCTATGAAGCGGAAAAAATTGCGAACAAATCCGATGCGACCATTTACCCCATGAGCGATACGTCTTCGGCTTCCACCTATCCGCAGCAGGCCGGCGTTTTGAAAATGAACGTCATCGGAAGTACCAAGTGGCAGGAGCCGGGGCAATACATCTCCTGGACGTTGGACGTTCCGGAAGATGGGTATTACAAGCTGGCTTTCCGGTATCGGCAGGATATGCTGTCTGGTATGTTCGTCACCCGTACATTGTCGATCGATGGACAAATCCCTTTCGAAGAAGCCCGCAACATCCGTTTCCCCTATTCTTCCGGTTGGAGCATCCTGTCCCCCGGGAATGAGGACGGCGAATACCTCTTTTATCTGACCAAAGGGCAGCACGAACTGACCTTAACCGTATCTTTGGGCTCTTTAAGCGAATTGCTGGGGCGTGTTGACAAGGTTTTGACCAATCTGAATCAGGCTTACCGGGATATCATGATGATTACCGGCGCTGAACCGGATCCCTATCGCGATTACTCGTTTGACCGGCTTTTGCCCGACACCCTGGAAATCATGGCACAGCAGGCAGATGAAATGGATGATATCATCGCAACCATCAATGAGATTTCGGGCGATTCGGGCGATTACCTTTCCCTTTTAAACAAACTGACCTTTCAGGTGCGTCGGATGGCGGAAAAGCCTTCTTCCATTGCCTCCACCTTTACCGATTTCAAATCCAACGTCGGTTCCTTGGGAACTTGGCTGCTCACCGCCAAGCAGCAGCCCCTGACCCTTGATTCGATTTATCTGGTCCCCAGTGAAACCGAGCTGCCGTCCGCATCGGGCGCGTGGTACCGGGAGGTCTGGTACCATGTTGAAAATTTCTTTGCTTCTTTTGTGACGGATTACAGTTCCATTTCGCGGTCGGCGGAAAATCTGAACTTTGAAAAATCCATTAAAGTATGGGCTCCCACCGGCCGTGACCAGGCACAGATCATCCGGCAGCTATGCGACGAATATTTCTCCTCTGAATATGAGGTCAGTGTGGATGTGGAACTGATCAGCGCCGGCACCCTGCTCCCGTCTGTATTGGCTGGTGTGGGGCCGGACGTAGCCCTGATGAATGCCGTCGGCGATCCCATCAACTATGCCATCCGCAACGCCGTACTGGATCTGACCCAGTTTGAGGATACGGAAAATTCCGCCGGATTCGATACGGTTTCCGAGTGGTTCCTGGATGAAGCGCTGGTTCCATACACCTTCCAGGGAAAGACCTATGGCCTTCCGGAAACCATGACCTTCTCCATGTTCTTCTACCGTAAAGACATATTCGATGAGTTGGGGCTTGAGGTGCCGGAAACCTTTGATGAACTAATCAATCTGATTCCCACCCTCCAGCGCTACAATATGGAAATTGCCTTCCCAACCAGCTACGCCGGGCTTTCCTTAAAAATGTTGCAAGGCGATATCCCCATGTACAACAACGAAGGGGAGAGCACCAATTTGGGCAGCGATGGAGCGTTGCAGGCATTTGAAGATCTCTGCGAAATCTTTACCACCTACCGCGCACCAGTGACATACGATTTTGTCAACCGGTTCCGTACCGGTGAAATGCCCTGCGGCATTCAGGACTATACCATTTACAACCAGTTGACCGTGTTCGCGCCTGAAATTCAGGGTCTGTGGGAGTTTGTTCCTGTTCCTGGCATCCGCAACGAAGATGGTTCCATCTCCAACATTACGGTCGGCGGCGGCACTTCGGTCATGATCATGGCCAACACCAAAGACAAGCAGAGTTCCTGGGATTTTGTACAGTGGTGGCTGTCGGCTGACAACCAGAGCCGCTATGCAACCGAACTGGAGGCTGTGCTGGGTGCAGCTGCAAAACATCCGACGGCCAACATCAATGCTTTCAATGGGTTGACTTGGTCGGTAAGCGACCGTGACAACATCATGGACCAGTTGGATGGCATTCGGTATATTCCTGAAGTTCCGGGCGGATATTACACCTCCCGTATCGTTGATTTTGCCTTTAACCGCGTTTACAATGAGGATGCGGATCCGGTGGAAACGCTTCAGTCCTATCTCACCGACCTCAACGACGAATTGACCCGTAAACGCAGCGAATTTGGTTTGGAATGAGGTGACAGCCGTGACAAAAGTTCAAACAAAGCGTGTGCCTTTGAATGCTCAGCAAAAGCATGAGCTGCGCAAAAGGACCGCGACTTCTTATGCATTTGTTCTTCCCTATTTTCTTTGCTTCTGCTTGTTTACCATTACGCCGGTCGTGCTTTCCATTTTCTTCAGTTTCACCTCGTTCAACATTTTGGAAGCGCCGGATTTTATCGGCTTGGAAAACTATATCCGCATGTTCTTTAAGGACTCTATTTTCCTGATTGCTCTGAAAAACACGTTGCTGATTGCGATCGTGACCGGCCCCGGCGGCTATCTGCTGTCTTTGTTGATGGCTTGGTTTATCAATGAGCTCACCCCCAAGGTGCGCGCCTTTGTGACCCTGATTTTTTACGCTCCGACCATTTCCGGTAACGTATACATGATCTGGTCCCTGCTGTTCAGTGGTGACTCCTACGGCTACATCAACAGCACCCTGATCCGGCTGGGTGTCATCCAAGTTCCTGTCCAGTTCCTGAAAGACACTCAATATATGATGCCTATTGTTATCGGTGTGTCCCTATGGATGAGCTTGGGCTCCGGCTTCCTGGCGTTTATCGCCGGTTTCCAAGGCGTGGATAAATCTTATTACGAAGCGGCAGCCATGGACGGCATCAAGAACCGTTGGCAGGAACTGTGGTTTGTTACCCTGCCGATGATGCGCAACCAAATGATGTTCTCCGCTGTTATGAGTATCACGAGCGCTTTCAACGTGGGTGCTGTTATCACCGGCCTGTTCGGCTTCCCATCTACCGATTACGCGGTACATACCATTATGAACCACCTGGAGGACTATGGTAATACCCGATTTGAGATGGGCTATGCCAGTGCCATAGCAACATTCCTGTTTATTATTATGGTAGGCGCCAACCTTGTGGTGCGAAGACTGGTTGCAAAGGTGGGTTCGTAAAGTGAGAGAAAAAGTATTGGATTCTACTGGACGCGTGCGTAAAATCCGCGCGACAAAAACGGTTCGGCTTAACCGGTCCAAAGGCGGCGATATTGCAATCTTTATCATATTGACCATCTTTGGTGTTTTCATGGCTATTCCTATGATTTATGCCATTTCCCAGTCTTTAAAGCCACTGGATGAATTGTGGATGTTCCCGCCCCGATTCCTGGTGCAAAACCCTACGTTGGATAACTTCTCTGATCTGTTCAGTCTGATGTCCAGCTCTTGGGTACCGGTCAGCCGCTACGTTTTCAACACGGTGTTGATTTCGGCTGTGGGCACCTTTGGCCATTTGATTTTTGCTTCCATGTGCGCCTATGCGCTCTCCAAGCATCAGTTTAAAGGCCGCAAGGTGATTTTCGAACTCATTGTTTTGTCCCTGATGTTTACCACAGCGGTCACATCCGTTCCCAACTTCCTGGTGATTTCCAAGCTGGGAATGATGAACACCTATTGGGCGCTGATTCTGCCTGCCTTCTCCTCTTCCATGGGCCTGTATCTGATGAAACAGTTCATGGAGCAGATGGTTCCCGACAGCGTTCTGGAAGCGGCGCGTATCGACGGCAGCGGTGAGTTCCGCACCTTCTGGAGCATTGTTATGCCCATGGTGAAACCCGGCTGGTTGACCCTGATTGTGTTCTCCTTCCAGGGACTGTGGAACACCGGCCAGACCAACCTGATCCAAAAGGAAGAGCTCAAGACTCTGAACTATGCCCTGTCTCAGGTCGTCAACGGCGGTGTCACGCGTGCGGGCGCCGCAGCTGCCGGTCTGGTGGTTATGATGATTGTACCGATTGTCATGTTCCTGATTACGCAAAGCAACATCATCGAAACAATGTCCACATCGGGCATGAAAGACTAAGGAGGGATGAGAGTGAAGCGTAAAATAATAGGCCGCGTATGCTTTCTGCTGATGACACTGACGCTCTTGTTGTCCTCCTTTGCCTCGGCTGCAGTGGACAAAGCATACCAAACCTACACCTATTCCAGCACCGGCGTATCTCAAGCATCGCCGGACGCCTATTCCCCCAGTCAGCGGCTGATTGATTTCGGCGAATGGAAAGGGGATCGTGTGCGGTTGAATCAGCCGCAGGACATTTTTGTCGATGACGATAAAAACATCATCATTTCCGACACGGGAAACAACCGTGTCATCGTACTCGATCAGAACCTAAAGCTGATCACAGTACTGGACACGTTTACAGACGATACCGGCGCAGAAAGCACCTTCACCACTCCTTTGGGTGTTTACCGTCACACAGACGGACGCCTGTTTGTCTGTGACAGTGAAAACGAACGCATTGTCGTATTTGATGAGGACTGGAACTTTGACAAGTACATTCTTTCCCCCGATCCCAGCACCATGTACGAAGGCTTTTTCTTCAGTCCCAAGGCGGTAGCCATTGATTCTACTGGCCGTTTGAATGTGGTCTGCCAGAATGAAACGATGGGTATCCTGGCCATGTCGGAAGACAGCGAATTTGAAGGATTTATCGGGGCTATTTCGGTCACTCCATCGGCTTCCGAAATTTTCTGGCGGTTGTTTATGACAGAAGAACAGATTGCACGTTCCATCCAGCTGGTTCCTTCGCCGTATAACAACATTGCAGTAGACAGCCGTGGCTTTATCTATGCGACCTCTTCATCCATGACCACCAGTGAGGTCTACGCGTTGGTACAAAGCCAAGACACCTCCAGCTCTAAATCGCCGGTCAAGCGCTTTACTCCTTCCGGCGATGATGTGCTGCGGCGCACCGGTCATTACGCACCTTTAGGTGATCTGGAGTTTCCCTTCACCAATACCACAACGGACATCGGCGCTTCCACCATTGAAGACGTCGCTGTCGGAGAAAACGATATATACAGCCTGCTGGATTCCCGCCATAACAAGATCTTCACCTACGATGGCGACGGCAATCTGCTGTATGCGTTTGGCGGTACCGGCTCCTCGTTGGGTAACTTCACCCAAATCGCCGCTGTCGACTACTTCGGTAAAGATCTGGTGGTCCTGGATAAGGCAGGTAACTCCGTCACCCTGTTCACCCAAACCGAGTACGGTCAGTTGATCGATCAGGTCATCACCCTGCAAAGCGAGCGGAAATATACCGAGACCATTCCGATTTGGGAAGAGATCAAAGCGGCCAACAACAACTTTGACCTGGCGTATGTTGGCATTGGCAAGTCCCTGCTGCAACAGGGCGAATACCAGCAGGCGATGGATTATTTCTATGCGGCGGACGTACCGGAGCAGTATTCCATCGCTATGAAATCAGCGCGGGCTGAAAGTCTCGAAAATTTCGCTATTTTAATTCCGATCGCACTCATTGTGCTGGTTGTGATTTTGGTGAAAATTTTTGCTAAAGCCAGGGCCTACAACGCCAAGGAAGCGTTGGCCAGCGGACCGCATTCCACCTGGAGCGGACTGGTTTACGGTCTGCATGTGATCTTCCGGCCGTTTGATGGTTTCTGGGACATCAAGCATGAAAAGCGGGGAAATTTGAAAGCTGCTCTGATTATATTGGCTGCTCTGCTCATTTCGGCTGTGGCGAGCACCCCCATCACCGCTTATTTGTTCCGCGGCACCAACACTTTGGAAAGCACTTTCTTCCAGGATCTTCTCAATATCTTCCTTCCTCTGATCCTGTGGTGCATTGCCAACTGGTGCCTCACCTCCCTGATGGATGGCAAGGGAACCTTCAAGGATATTTTCATCTCCATCTGCTATGCTGCCATTCCGCTTTGCTTCTTCATGCTGCCTGCGGCTCTGCTAAGTAATGCTTTGGTTCTGGACGAAGCTATGATCGTCACCTATATGATGAATATCGCTTATGTCTGGACTGGTATCCTGGTTGTCGCGTCCAGCATGACGGTGCATAGCTACTCGTTTGGCAAAAACATTCTGGTCTGCCTGCTCACCATCGTCGGTATGGCCATTATCCTGTTCCTTGCTATGTTGTTCCTGAGCGTATCCAACCGTATGATCTCCTTCATCAGTGGATTGATCAGTGAAATTTCCATTCGTCTATAGGAGGTGTGCCGCATGAGAAAATGTAAATTGCTTTTGATTCCCCTTTGCCTTGTTTTGCTGCTCAGCATCATCCCGTATGCCGGCACGACCGCCGAGGAAGAGACGCCCTATGATTACGGCGCGCTGGATTACGGCGAAAAAGATGACCCGCATGAATTCACATACGAGAACCAGGAAGCCATGCTGGCGGATATGCGCTTGGTGGCTTCGTCTCAGAATCTTGAGCTGTATATTGATGAGACCAACCTGAACATTGCCGTGCGCAACCGACAGACCGGTGTTATCAACACGGCCAATCCCTACAATGTTGCACTGGATGACACGTTCCGCGGCGATACGGCGTTGCAGATGCAGTCACAAGTAGAGATTTCTTACGGCATTACAGCCACCGGCGAGTCGGCTACCATGTATTCCTTCTCTGACTGTGTCGAATATGGCCAGTTCATCATCACCGACATTGACAACGGTGTGGAAGTCATTTACTCCCTCGGCGAAGACTTGGATAGCCAGATCATCCCCGATGTTATGACAGAGGAATCTTATAATTGGGTGATCGATCAGCTCAACAACGAGGAAATTCTCAATCAACTGGGCGAGAGCATCGAAGATATCGCCGGGTTTATCGGCGATGCCGATCAGGGCATGTTCCCACTTTATACGCATTTGGTGTGGGATGAACTGCCTGAGGTCGACCGGAATATGTACAGCGAGACCTACCCCAACCTGGAAACCACCAATCTGTACGTATTGTCGAGTGCCTTGAGTCCCAACATCGAGGAACGTCTGCTGGAGTACTTCTCTCTTGCAGGCTATACCCGTGAAATGAAAGAGGAAGACCTGGCCGCCAGCGGCTATGTGTCGGAAACCGAAACGGTAAATCCCAATTTCCGGTTAACGGTGCGTTACACCATTGACGGCAACAATTTCTACTCGGAATTGGATGCCAGCAAAATTCAGTACGACACCGAAGCGTTTGATATTGAAAATGTCACCCTGCTTCGTTACTTCGGCGCTTCCACCGACCAGGCGGACGGATACGTTTTCCTGCCGGACGGCAGCGGCGCCATCATCAGCTTTGACGACCAGGCGCTGGAACGGCCTGCGGTCATCGGCGGACAGCTGTATGGCGACGACAACGGCACCACCTATCCTCAGGTTCCGACGTTTATCGGCACCTATCACCTGCCTGTGTTTGGCATCAAGGTGAATAATAACGCCGTGTTCGGCATCATCGAAGAAGGCGATGCTATGAGCGGCGTATACGCCGATGTCGGCGGTGTGCTTGGCTCCTATTACTGCGCATATCCCATCTTCAGCGTTAAGACCAAGGACGGGGTGCGGATGGAGGAAAAAGCCGGCACCGGTTCCTCCTCCACCAGCTATGTGGACCGCTACAGCGAAAATTCCTATACCGGCAACTTTAAGGTAAAATATCACTTCCTTACCGGCGACAATGCCGATTATGTGGGAATGGCTGAGATCTATCGCGAATATCTGAGCGAGAAAGGGTGGACGCCCAGCGAGGCCAGCCACAGCATACGTTTCCAGATGAACACTCTCGGAAGCGTGGATCACGCGGCCAAATTCGGTATCATCCCCTACACCGCCACATCGGTGCTGACCTCTTATCAGGATAACCAAACCATGATCGAAGAATTGCGGGAAATGGGGGTGGATAGCTTCGGCCTGCAGTTGCTCGGCTGGCAGAATACGGGGCTGGACACCATGGCGGTCAACAAATACCGCTCCTCTTCCGACCTGGGAGGCAATTCCGGGCTGCAGGATCTGATCGCTTTCTGCGAAGAAAACAACATTCCCTTCTTCCCCGAAGCCGATGTGATGTATGTCGCCCACGAGGGATGGTTTGACGGATTTTCCGCTCGTTCAGATGCGGTCCGCCTGATTAACAACCAGTACGGTACCCGCGCGTTCCTGTCGCCGACATACGGCTATTACATCAGCGACGCGTATGCTTTAGCCCCCACCGAGTATGCTTCGTTCCTGGAAAAATTCCTCAGCGGCTATACGAACAAGACGGGAGGCACCTCCGTGAATCTGGCCCGTATGGGGCTGTATCTGAACTCGGATTTCAAAAAATCCCGCCTGACCACCCGGCAGCAGTCGATCGATCTTATCACCAGCATGCTGGCAGACTTGGGACAGGATAACCAGTTTGCCTTTAACGGTGCCAACGCATATATCCTTCCCTATGCGGATCAGCTGCTGGATGTTCCGGTAAACAGCAACGGCCAGCAAGGTGAGACATACGACGTACCGTTCCTGCAGATGGTGCTGATGAACAATGTGGCTTATTCGGCTCCGTCCATCAACACGGTTGCCGACCGGCAGGATTATCTGCTGCGCTGCATCGAAAGCCAGAGCTCGCCTTCCTTCACTCTGATTTATCAGAATGCAGATGTACTGAAATCCACCGATTATTCCGGGTATTACAATGTGGACTTCAACATCAACAAGGAAGACTTTGTTTCCTATTACAATTACGTCAAAACCGCTTTGGATGGTGTTGTTGGTGTGCCGATAGCGGAACATGACCGCCTTTCCACCAATGTTGTTCGTATTCGTTATGAAAATGGCGTTCAGCTGTATATCAATTACGGTGAGTCAGAGGTAACGGTTGACGGCCATACCATTGAGGCACAAAGCTACTACAGGCCCTGATTCTGCGGCAAACGATTGCGAGCATAAAGTTATGAAAGGTGTGTTACTATGAGCATGAAGCATTCTGCTTACCGGCTAAAAGCCAAAAAGCAGATCGCCGGATGGATTTTTGTTTTGCCGTTTATCATCGGCTTTCTGTTTTACTTCCTTCCGGTTGTTGTGAATTCTATCATTTATAGTTTCTCCACAATTGAGACCACTCAAACAGGCATGGAGACAACATGGGCCGGACTCGCAAATTACCGTTACGCTCTGCGGACGGACCCTGAGTTTACCCAGCTTCTGGTTTCTTCCATCTCCACTCTGCTGGCCAATACTCCCGCTATTCTGATCTTTAGCTTGTTTATCGCCGTGGTGCTCAACCAGAAAATGCCCGGCCGGGCGGTCTTCCGTGCGATATTCTTCATCCCGGTCATCATTTCCACCGGTATGATCGAACGGGCCGACCTGAACAACGCGGTGCTCACCAACCTGTCCTCTACCGCCACGATTGACACCGGTGCACTGGCCAGCAGTTCCCAGATGTTCTCCCTGGACGACATCTCCCAACTTCTGTCCTCCCTGAACTTCAGTGTGACGCTGACCTCCTATGTGTCGGCGGCGGTCAATAACATCCTAGATATCGTCAACCAGTCGGGTATCCAGATCCTGATCTTCCTGGCCGGCCTGCAGTCCATTTCCCCGGCCATCTATGAATCGGCTGAAATCGAAGGCGCTACCGCATGGGAATGCTTCTGGAAAATCACCTTCCCCATGATCAGCCCCATGATCTTAGTCAATCTGTTCTACACCATCATCGACTTCTTCACCAAATCCTCCAGCTCCATGATGGAATATGTACAGGAACTCAGCTTTGGAAGCTCGCTGTTTGGTGAAGCGTCGGCCATGTCCTGGATCTATTTCGGGTGCATTGCGGCCATCCTGGCCGTGGCCGCCTTTATTGTCAGCCGGTTTGTGTTCTATCAGCAGCGTGATTAAAGGAGGGAAAAAAGATGACAAAACCCCGCTTTTTCAGTCAGACCAACTCGTTGGCCATGAAACATAAAGCCAATCGCTTTGTCGGCGCTTTTTTCCGCTATGTGCTGCTGATTGGTTTGAGCTTTATCATTCTCTATCCGTTTATCGCCCGTATTTCCACCATGTTCATGTCGGAAATGGATCTGGTCGATCCCACGGTGCGGTATATCCCCCGCAATCCCACGCTTGACAATATCAAGTATATTTTTACCAACTCTGATTTTGGCCCTGCGTTCCTTCACACCTTCCTGCTTTCTCTGATCAGCGCGGTGCTGACAACGGCAGTGGCCTGCTGCGTGGGATACGGTCTGGCCAAGTTCCGCCTCAAAGGCGGCACTGTGGTAGCGGTTCTGGTGGTTTTCTCCATCCTGATCCCGCCTCAGAGCATCCTGATCCCCATGTACTCCTACTTCCGGTTCTTTGACATCTTTGGCATTTTCCAGGCGATCCTGGGACAGCCGCTGACCCTCACTGACACATACTGGCCCATTGTCTGGCTCAGCGCGACAGGGTTCAGCTTCCGCGCCGGGCTCTTTATCCTGGTGGTCTGGCAGTTCATGCGGGGGGTCCCCGACGAATTGCTGGAGGCAGCCGAGGTGGACGGTGCCGGAACGGCCAAAACCTTCTTCCGCATCATCGTGCCCCTGTCCACCACCATCCTGATCACAGTGTTCCTGTTGTCCTTCTGTTGGCAGTGGACCGATACCTTCTACTCCACATCCCTGTACAACGAGATCCCGGTGCTGGCCAATCAGGTGGTCCGGGCCGGTACGGGCGCGGCCGTCGGCGGCGGTACCTCTTACATGTCGAGTGTTATCACCAACACAGCCGTCATGGTGGCTATCGCCCCGCTAATTATCCTATACCTGTTCTTCCAGCGGTATCTGGTGGAAGGCATCGAACGCAGCGGTATCGTCGGTTAACCGCTTTGGTTGACATCTGTTATGAAAAAGGTCTGCAGCAGCTGCTGCGGACCTTTTTTCTGTGTCTTTAGGCTGCAAGAAACCGGTGTGTCCTTTACCGGCAAAATACTCAACAAAAGAGGACCGTCTCTCCTGTGCCGTCTCCCGTTTATCCATAACGCCTCTATATCTCCGGCAATGCTTTTAGCAGGCGGCAGCATCGCATCATTTTATTTAAGCCAGTCTCCCACCGCGGCTCTTCCATTCCTGCGCCGGCCATTTATCCATCCTGCCGCTTGAAACCGGACTTTTGATTGCATGGCAGCATCCCGCCCCTTTGATTGGCAGCATTTTGCTGTTTTCAGGCACTATTTTTATGGACGGCGAATAATTCCGGCGGTATACTGATACTGCAGGATAGGGATTACACCTTAATCACCTCCCAATCCAGTCCGCCGGGGCATCTTTTCCAAGGCACGTTTATTTGTACATGTTTGAGGAAAAATTGTCCGTTCGTTATTGACTATTTGGTATTCATCGGGTATGATGGGGTTAACCATGAACCATGGCCTGGGAATGGCCAGCTGTGGATTTCATCGCAAAGGAGACACGCGTATGTTAAGCAAAAAGTGCCTGAACGGCCTGTGGGATTTTTCCTGCAAAACCGATTCTCTGGATACGCTTCCTACCGAATGGGACACCGTATCCATCAAGGTTCCATCCCCCTTTAACGTCAACTCTTTCTCTCATGGCTATCCCAAAAAGACAGCCGGCGAGGAATATTATGTAAGCGGCGCGGACTTCCGCCTGTATCCGGAATATCCGCTGGAGTGGGACAATGCCAACATCGGCTTTTACCGTCGTAAGTTCTTTGTGGACAAGGCAAGCGAGGGACGCCGTATTTTCCTGCACTTCGATGCTGTCGCGTATAAGAGCGTGTATTATGTCAACGGCAAGCACATCACCGACGAAGGCGAAGCCTTCCTTCCCATCGAGATGGAGATCACCGATGCGGTAAAATTCGGAGAAGAAAACGAGCTGTTGGTGGGCTGTCAGACCGCCCGCTCCGCCAAATACAAGGACGAAAACAATCGTGACCGTACCGACCTGCCGGAAGGCTCCTTCTGGGGCGGCCACATCGGCGGCATCTGGCAGGACTGCTGGCTGGTGGAGCGTGCCCAGTCCTACGTGGACGATGTGTTCACCTATGCGGATGTGTACAAAAAGAATCTGCACGTGGAATACAAAACGGTGGACGCACAGGGCAAAACCATCCGTTTCTCCCTGTCCCGTCACGGTGCGGACGATTACAAGGAAATGTTCACCACCTCCTGTGACGACAAGCCGGTCGACTGGAACTACGAGGGCTGGGACATCGCCCTGTGGGAGCCGGAATCCCCCAATCTGTATGACCTGAAGGCGGAGATCCTGGACGGCGATGCGGTTGTGGATACCCACATCACCCGCATCGGCTTCCGCACCTTCCACATTCAGGATAAGCATTTTGTCCTCAACGGCCGTCCCATCAAGCTGAAAAATGATTCCTGGCATTACATGGGCTATGCCATCCAGACCGAGGAATATGCCCGTTCCTATTTCCGCATGGCCAAAGAGGCCAATGTCAACATCATTCGCCTGCACGCCATGCCCTATCCGGCCTTCTTCTTTGATATTGCGGATGAAATGGGTATGATGATGGTTTCCGAATCGGCGGTGTGGGCCTCCCACTGCTGCTTCAGCTATAATCCCACCTTCTTTGAAAACAGCAAAAAGCACCTGCGCCGCTTGATCGTGCGGGACCGCAACCATCCCTCTGTTGTGATGTGGAGCCCGGAGAACGAGTGCATCCCCGCCTTTAAGGTGTGCGGCTCCAAGTTTATCAAGGACATCGAAGACCTGGAAGAGAAACTGTATGACCTCACCCAGGAGATCCCCAAGCTGGATCCCTCCCGCCCCTACAGCTGCGACGGCAGTCACGACCTGGGCGGCCGTCTGGATGTCAATTCCCTGCACTATCCGGGGTATGACTGCCCGACCCACCGCGAAAAGCCCATCACCATCGGTGAAAACGGCAGCATGTACTACTCCACCCCCGATAATGTCTGCCTGATGGACGGCGAAAAGGTGCTGCACTCCTTCAACGGCCGTTTGAACGCGGTGGCGTCCGAGTGCTACCACAATCTGATCGGCCAGCGGAAATGGGCGGACCAGGTGTGCGTGTTCAACCTGATCTGGTACGGTCTGGAGCCCCTGCCCTTTGAAGACCGTCTGCTCACCTACGATACCTATGAAACTCCCGGCATCAAGCCCTCCCGCATCACCCCTTATCTTCGCACCCTCAACGCCGGTGCACAGGATGACCTGCCTCAGTTTATTCCCAACCCGGTGTGGAAATACACCCAGAGCGCGTTCACCCCGGTGCGTCCTTTCCTGGAGCGCACCCCCACCAGCGTATGGGGCGGCAAAGAGGTCACCTTCCCGGTCTGCGTATTCAACGACAACCGCGATCCCCTCAACCTGACCCTGACCGGTGTGTTGACCGTGGACGGCAAAGAGGTGGCCAAGGTATCCCGTGAGATGTATATGGATGCCTGCACCTATGAAGATACCTCGCTGACCCTGACCATGCCCGAGGTGGCGGACCATACCCGCGCCGTGCTGTCGGTCTCCCTCAGCGACGCATCGCAGGATTATTACACCGATACCGCCGACCTGAATATTTTTGACCAGGCCAAGCTGAAAGCCGACTGGGAAGAGGTCAAAGTCGCCTGCCTGCGCGGCGAGGAAGACACGGACGATGCCACCCCGGCTCTGGATTTCCGTCAGGGCTCGGCTTCCCCGTATGGCACCTTTACCCGTCATCGCGCCATACAGGCCATCTTCACCTCGGATACGCTGGCGGACGAACTGCGGTTCGACGGGGCGGACATCCTGTTCAACGCCGCCCGTGACGCCCGGTATTTTGAGGAATACCTCAACTTCAATGCCACCCCCCTCTACTTTAACGGTGTGGGCATGCCGCTCGCGCTTGACCTGACGGTCGCCGGACAACCCCGCATCGCCTGCTCCATCGACCTGCCGGCTTATGCCGAGGAAGAGCCTCTGGCCCTGGTCATGATGATCAAAATGGCCAAGTACCTGGCGGCTCATGCCCCCAAGGCTCCTCAGGCTGCCTATTTCTTCGGCAGCAACAGCGGCGCGGTGGCGGCCATGCTCAGCGAAATCCGCTGCTCGTACACCACGGTGGACCGCGCCCAGCTGGCAAGCCTGCTCACGAAAAAGCAGGATGCTCTGCTGATCGTGGATGGCAGTGCCGACATCAGCTGGCTGAAAGGCGTCAGCGCCAACAACTTTGCCAAGGTGCTGGTGATGAACCTTCAGAAAACCCCGGAGATGTTCACCTATGACTTTGCCGTGACCAACAAGACCTCCTGCCACCTCAAGGCCGCCAACACCGATGCGGTGGTGGCCGGCATGTACTCCAACAATCTGTACGGCCTGAGCGAAGGCAATCAAGCCCAGCTCGGCGTCAATCTGCTGGAGTATAAACATCCCAGCGACAATATCCTGTTGGGCCTGCCGTCGGTTGACTGGCGGATGTGGAACCAGAATGCGGAATACCTCAAGACCGTGTCGGTCTATAAAGGCGAACTGGAGGACTACAGCCGGTTCAGCGCCCTGTCCCGCCACGACTATGCCGGCAGCGCCATCTACTTCTGCCAGCTGTCCCTGCAGTTGCAGAACAAGAAGATCAAGCACCTGCTGGTCCGCATCCTGTCGGCCCTGAACACCGGCATCGAGTTTGCCAAAAATGCCGCGCTTGAGGAACTTCTCACCAGCGGCATCTACGGCGCCACCCTCAACCGCGCGCTGTGCAAATCCATCAAAGCGGATGAGGATGTGCTGGCTCTGAAACCCGGCCTCAACCGCGTGGAAAACGGCGAAGCATGGAAAGCGGTCTCCCGTGAAGACAGCCTGCCCGGCAAATACGCCTTGACCGTTTTTGTCTACTCGCCGTCCGACCGCACCGACCTGCTGCTCAATCCGGATACGGTGGAGCTGGTGGTAACGGCCGAAAAGGGCTGCGAGTTGATCCTCAACGGCGAAAAAATCGGCGAAGGGGAATCCATCAAGATCAACAGTATCACGCTCACCTCCGGCTGGAACACCCTGATGCTGGTCTGCCGCAACGGCGGTCCCATCCCGGATCTGAAGTTCACCCGGTACGACCTGTCCAAACTGGACCTGCGGTTCAGCCTGTACGGACACGATGTACAGCTCATCGGCCTGACGGGTGCCACCCTGTACAGCGAAAACCAGCCCAACAACACCCGGAAAGCCATTTCCGGCAAAGAGGACTTCTGGATCAGCGACGGGGAGCAGCGGGAAGGCATCGATTTCGATATCCAGCTGGAAACTCCCGCCACCTGCAAGGCTCTCTACTTCTCCTGCGTCACCTCGGATATTGCCGGTGCCAACTACACCCCCAAGTGTTTTGATATCCTGGCCGGCGATTCCATGGATTCGCTGGAAAAGGTCTACGGCGCCATGTTTGAGGACCGCATGTCCTACAACGGCGGCAAGGTCTTCATCGACCTGGGCGACGGCGTTACCGCCCGTTGCTTCAAGATCGCGCTGAAAACAAACGCTCTCAAGCCGTTGGTGATCTCGGACTTGACGCTGTTGAGCTGACAATTCAAAACATCCCACAGCAACCAGGCAGGGGCAGGCATGTTGCCTGCCCCTGTTTGCCTAAACGATTTGAGCAAAAGGAGGATTCCAAAATGTGTGACTTTGCTTTCCGGGACGAAAGCCTTCCTCTGGAGGAACGGGTCGACGCGCTCATCAAGGAACTGACCGTAGAAGAAAAAGTTTTTCAGCTCACCCATGATGCCGCCTCCATCCCGCGGCTGGGTATTCGCTCCTACTGCTACTGGAACGAAGCCCTCCACGGTGTTGCCCGCGCCGGTGTGGCCACCGTATTTCCGCAGGCGATCGGCCTGGCCGCCACCTTCCATCCCGCATTCCTGGGGGACGTGGCCGCCACCATTTCCACCGAAGGCCGCGCCAAATACAACGAATTCCAGCGTCAGGGGGACTGCGGCATCTACAAGGGCCTCACCTTCTGGAGCCCCAACGTCAATATTTTCCGCGACCCGCGGTGGGGCCGCGGCCATGAAACCTACGGCGAAGACCCCTATCTGACCGGCCGGTTGGGGGTAGCGTTCATCAAAGGGCTGCAAGGGGATGATCCCCACCATATGAAAGCAGCGGCCTGCGCCAAGCACTTTGCCGTCCACAGCGGCCCGGAGGCCGAACGCCACCAGTTTAACGCGGTGGTCAGCCGGCAGGATATGTTCGACACCTATCTGCCCGCCTTTGAAGAATGCGTCAAAGAGGGACAGGTCGAATCGGTCATGGGAGCTTACAACGCCGTCAATGGCGAACCCTGCAACGCCAGCGACACATTGCTCACCGACATTCTGCGCAACCGCTGGGGCTTTGAAGGCCATGTGGTGTCCGACTGCGGCGCCATCAACGACCTGCACGCCAATTACCATGTCACCAATACGGTAGCCGAATCCGCCGCCATGGGCATCAAAAAGGGCTGCGACCTCAACTGCGGTGGCGTTTACAAGCATCTGCTCACCTCCTATAAGGAAGGGCTGATCGAAGAAGCCGATCTGGACCGTGCCCTCCGCCGGGTTCTCAAGGCACGCTTCAAGCTGGGTATGTTCGATGACCCGGCCCATGTCGTGTATTCCGACATCCCCTATTCGGTCCTGGCCTGCCATGCCCATAAACAGCTGGCCCGCGAAGCGGCCCGCCAGTCGATGGTGCTGCTCAAAAACGACGGTGTGCTGCCCCTGCGCAGCAAGGCCACCCGGCTGGCGGTGGTCGGCCCCAATGCCGACAGCAACCTGGCCCTGCTGGGCAACTATAACGGCACCCCCAGCGAAAGCTACACCGTGCTGGAAGGCCTGCGCAAATATCTGGGAGAAGACGCCCCCATCATCTATGCCGAAGGCTGCGACATCGTGGAGGACAACGACGAGCGGTACGCCGAAGCGGTGTCCGCCGCCGAAAACAGCGACGTGGTCATCTGTTGCCTGGGGCTTGACAGCAAATGGGAAGGCGAGGCGGGCGACGCCAACAACAAATACGGCAGCGGCGACAAGCCCGACATTGAGCTGCCCGCTCCCCAGCAGCTTCTGCTGGAAAAAATGCTCGCCACCGGTAAACCGGTGATCGTGCTGCTGCTGTGCGGCAGTGCCATCGCCCTGCGGACAGCGGACGAAAAGGCCGCCGCCGTGGTGGACTGCTTCTATCCCGGCGAACAGGGAGGGATGGCGATCGCCGAGCTGCTCTATGGGGAATACTCCCCCAGCGGCCGTCTGCCCATCACCTTCTACAAAACCACCGGGGAGCTTCCGGATTTCCGCGACTATTCCATGGAAGGCCGCACCTACCGGTACATGCAGCAGGAGGCCTTGTATCCCTTCGGCTATGGCCTGTCCTACACCACCTTTGACTATACGGTGGATACGGCGCCGGTCACGGCCCGTGCCGGGGATACCGTGACCATTCCCGTCAAGGTGTCCAACACCGGCCGCATGACCTCCCTGGAGCATGTGCAGGGCTATGTCAAAGCTGACGCCCCATCGGTAAGGGCGCCCAAATACGCACTCAAAGCGCTGGAGACCGTATCCATCCCGGCACAGGAAAGCAAAGAACTGCTCCTCACCTTCCCGGCCAAAGCCTTCTCCCTGATCGATGAGGAGGGCAACCGGTTTGTGGAGCCGGGGACCTACACGGTTTACATCGGCGGCCAGCAGCCCGACCCGCGCAGCGCTGCGCTGACCGGGAAAAGCGTCGCATCCCTGACCGTCACCCTCACCGGCGATAAGGTCACGCTGGAAAACTAAATTTCAGGGCAGTCCGGACGGTGAGTCCGGACTGCCCTTTATTTTCCCCGATGCCTCTCAAATCCACAGGGCCGGAACATACGGTCAAATTCACGAAAAATCCCCGGATTCTTTTCCAGATTTTGCGTGTTTTCCCTTGATTTTGTTCTCCCGATATGATAAAGTGAACTTGTACATATGGCTTTTGTGACAAGCCTGAAAGGAGCAAATGAGCATGAGCGAAAGATTCCCGAATATCCCCAAAATCCAGTATGAAGGTGCCAAAAGCACCAATCCCTTTGCCTTCAAGTATTACAACCCCGACGAAGTGATCGCCGGGAAAACCATGAAAGAGCACCTGCGCTTTGCCATGTCCTGGTGGCACACCCTGTGCGGCGACGGCACCGACATGTTCGGCGTGGGCTCCACCGACAAGAGCTGGGGCGCCGACACCGCACGCGACCGCGCGTTTGCCAAGGTAGATGCCGGCTTTGAGATCATGGATAAGCTGAACATCGAGTTCTTCTGCTTCCACGATTACGACCTGGTGGACGAGTGCGAGACCCTGGAAGAGACCAACAAGCTGCTCGACGAAGTGACCGACTACATGCTCGAGAAGATGAAAGCCACCGGCAAAAAGCTGCTGTGGGGCACCGCCAAGCTGTTTGGCAACAAGCGCTACATGCACGGTGCCGGTACCGCCCCCAACGCGGATGTTTATGCCTATGCGGCAGCGCAGCTGAAGAAAAACATCGATCTGGTTGTCAAGCTGGGCGGCCAGGGTATTGTGTTCTGGGGCGGCCGCGAAGGCTATGAGACCCTGCTGAACACCGACATGAAGCTGGAGCTGGACAACATGGCCCGCCTGATGCACATGGCGGTGGACTATGCCCGCAGCATCGGCTTCAAGGGCGACTTCTACATCGAGCCCAAGCCGAAGGAGCCCACCAAGCACCAGTACGATTTTGACGCGGCGACCGCCATTGGCTTCCTGCGCCAGTACGGCCTGGATAAAGACTTCAAGATGAACATCGAAGCCAACCACGCCACGCTGGCGGGTCACACCTTCCAGCACGAGCTGCGGGTTTCCGCCATCAACGGTATGTTTGGCTCCATCGACGCCAACCAGGGCGACATGCTGCTGGGTTGGGATACCGACCAGTTCCCCACCGACATCTACAACGCCACCTACTGCATGCTGGAAGTGCTCAAAGCCGGCGGCTTCACCAACGGCGGCCTGAACTTTGACGCCAAGACCCGCCGCGGCTCCTTTGAGCTGGAGGACATCTTCCACGCCTACATCGCCGGTATGGACGGCTTTGCCCTGGGCCTGCGCAAGGCGGTTGCCCTGATCGAAGACGGCCGTCTGGACAAATTTGTTGAAGACCGCTACGCCAGCTGGAAGACCGGCATCGGCGCGGACATCATCGCCGGCAAGATGGACCTCAAGTCCCTTTCCGACTACGCTCTGAAGATGGGCGAAGTCACCACCAACAAGAGCGGCCGTCAGGAATATCTGGAGGCCATCGTCAACAACGTCCTGTTCAACAACTGATAGGGCGGTGAACGGTATGGAATACGTTCTGGGCGTCGATATTGGCACCTCGGGTACCAAAACCGTCCTGTTTGATAAAGCGGGCACGGTCATCGCCTCCTCAACCGAAGAATATCCTCTCTCCCAGCCGCAAAACGGCTGGGCAGAGCAGGACCCCCACGATTGGTGGCACGCGGTGTGCACCACCTGTCAGGCGGTGCTGCGGGACAGCGGCGTATCCCCGGCGGACGTGAAGGGCGTGGGCCTCTCCGGCCAGATGCACGGCCTTGTCATGCTGGACGAAAACAACGAAGTGCTGCGTCCCTCCATCATCTGGTGCGACCAGCGCACCCAGAAGGAATGCGACGAGATCACCCAAAGGGTGGGGGCCAAGCGCCTCATTGAGATCACGGCCAACCCGGCCTTGACCGGGTTCACCGCCTCCAAAATCCTGTGGGTGCGCAACAACCAGCCGGAGATCTATGCCCGTTGCCGGCATATCCTGCTTCCCAAGGACTATATCCGCTTTATGCTGACCGGCGAATACGCCACCGAGGTGTCGGATGCTTCGGGCATGCAGCTGCTGGATATCCCCGGCCGTTGCTGGTCGAAGGAAGTGCTGGACGCGCTGGAGATCGACGAATCCCTGCTGGGCAAGGTGTACGAGTCGCCGGAAATCACCGGCCGGGTGCACGCTGCCGCACAGGCGGCCACCGGTCTGGCCGCCGGCACGCCTGTTGTGGGCGGCGCCGGTGATAACGCGGCTGCGGCCGTGGGCACCGGCGTGGTAAAAGACGGGAAAGCCTTTACCACCATCGGCACCTCCGGGGTGGTCTTTGCCCACACCAGTAAGCTCGCCATCGACCCCAAGGGCCGGGTGCATACCTTCTGCTGCGCCGTTCCCGGCGCCTGGCATGTCATGGGCGTGACCCAGGGGGCCGGTCTGTCCCTCAAATGGTTCCGCGACAATTTCTGCACCCAGGAAATGCAGGATGCCGAAAAGCAGGGCGTCGATCCTTACGTCCTGATGGATAAGGAAGCCGAAGCCATCCCGGCCGGCAGCGACCGGCTCATCTATCTGCCCTATCTGATGGGAGAACGCACCCCCCATCTGGACCCGGACTGCCGCGGGGTATTCTTTGGCCTGTCGGCCATGCACACCCGCGCGCACCTGATCCGCGCCGTTATGGAAGGCGTCGCCCTGTCTTTGAAGGATTGCGCCACCGTGTTGGACGAAATGGGCGTCACCTTTGAGGACATGCTGGCCTGCGGCGGCGGCGGAAAAAGCAAGCTGTGGCGGCAGATGCTGGCCGATGTCTACCACCGCGATGTCAAAACGCTGCGCTCCTCCGAGGGCCCGGCGTTGGGCGTGGCCATCCTGGCCGGGGTCGGCGCTGGCCTGTACCCCTCCGTGGAGGAAGCCTGCGCGCAGATGATCGAGGTCAAAACCACCGTCTCCCCCTGCGAGGAAGACGCGGCGCAGATGGAAAAGGTCTATGCGGTCTATCGCAAGCTGTACACCTCTTTGAAGGATGATTTTAAGGCCATCAAGGCCCTTTAATGTCTTGCCGGATGCGGTTTTCCGCATCCGGCTTTTCCAATTCCCTGCTGTAAAGCGTTGTTGTCCCTTCGTCTTATACACCGGCCCATCCCCGACGGGACGGGCCCCGACAGGAAAGGAGCTTGGACATGATGCAATACGAACCGGCCGGCGCCAGAGACAAATCGCTGTTGTTCTTCCTCGCCAAGGAAAATGTGGAGCGGTATGAAGACCTGCACGCCGTGCGGCTTGCCCCGGCCCTGGTGCAGATACGCGACAAGATCGAAGCGCATATCGAGGAGTATACCGCCATATGGCAGGGAAAAACCAAGGTCGGGTATTTCTACCTTCACCGGGACGGGGACGGATGGGAATGGGAGGATTTCTATCTATTCCCCGAATACCGCGGCCAGGGCATCGGGACACAGGTGCTGCGCGAACGCCTGCCCGGCCAGGCAGACCCCGTGTTTTCGTATGTGTTCCTGCGCAACACCCGGGCCATTGCGCTCTACCGCCGCTTTGGCTTCAAGGTCACCCAGACCCTGCGGGGCAGCCTTCACCGCATGGACCGCCCGGCCATCCGCATCCTATCGGACATGCCGGCATCCCGCACAGCCGGACAGGAGGAAGCGTTTGAGCCGGCTTTGCACCTCTGCCGCCAGCGGGAATATACAGGTAAAGTTTAACCCTTCTTTTTATTGTCCTTCTCTCAAAAAGCCCGGCCTAAACAAAATGTTTAGGCCGGGCTTTTTCCTCTTGTTTTGCGGGTACTCCGTCGCCGTTTTGCAGCAGGTACATGCATGTGCCCCCGCATCCTCAAGCCTTGTCTGCACGCCGCCGTCCGGTGGCAAACAAGGCCAGGCCAATGCCCGCCACCAGCAGCTCCGTCGCCGGGAACGCGCACCATACCCCCTGAATCCCTCCGATGGCGGCAAGCGCAAACGCCATGGGGATGATGACAAAGAAGCCCCGCAGCAGGGAAAGGAGATGCGCCGGGCGCGTCCGCTCGGTCGATGTGAAATACATAGCCATCAGGATATTGAACCCCGCAAAGGGGCAAGCGGTAAAATACAGGCGCAGCCCCTGGGTGGCGATGCTTTGGAGCCGCTCGTTTTGCTCGCTGTTGAAAATACTGGTGATCGAGGAGGCGCCGAAAAACACCCCGATATACAGCAGCACAGAGAAAATCAACATGCTCCACAGGGCGTAACGGAGCACCGCGTTTACGTTTTTAAGGTTCCCGGACCCATAACCGCTGCTGAGGATGGGTTGCACCCCCTGCGCAAGGCCGGTGTAAATGGCGATGACCACCAGGGAAAGGTTGGCAATCACGCCATAGGCGGCCACCCCCACGTTCCCCTCCAGATTCATCAGGATGGCGTTGAAAACGATCATCACCACACCGGAGGAAACCTCTGTGACCAGTGAAGGGACGCCGCTGGACAACACCCCTCCCGCCAGCTTTCCGGAGGGAGGGCATGCCACCGCACGAAATCCGTTTTTCCTTTTAAAAAAATGCACCGACAGGATCAGCATGCTGATAATGGGCGCCAACCCGGTGGCAAAAACCGCTCCGAATATCCCCATTTTGCAGGGGAAAATAAACACCCAGTCCAGCACCACATTGGACAGGCTCCCCCCCAGCATCGCCGCCATGGAAAGCTGCGGCGCGCCGTCGTTGCGGACAAAGCACAGCAGCACATTGTTCAGCAAAAAAGCGGGGGCAAACAGCAGGATCACCTGCAAATAGGTCCTGGCCATGGCATATACTTCCCCTTCAGCGCCGAAAAGCGAAAGGATGCTCCCCGGCAGGAACAGACCCGCCAGCACAAAAAACACCGCAAAAACAGCGGCCAGCAGCAGCGCGTGTGTAAAGGCGCGGTTTGCCGCTCCGTCCTCTTTTCGGCTTTTGTGGATGGAATATTTGGTCCCCCCTCCCATCCCGATCATCAGCCCGCTTCCGTGGATAAAGCTGTAGATGGGGATGGCCAGGTTCAGGGCCGCCAACCCGTTTGTGCCAAGCCCCTTGGACACAAAAAAGGTGTCGGCCAGGATATAACAGGACAGCCCGATCATCCCCAGCACATTCAGGGATGCATACCGGGCAAACAGGGAAAAGACCGTGCTTTTTCCCATGGCTCTCATCCTCCCAAGCGGCCGTTAAACAGCCGTGTTTACCGGCCGCTTTGCCGGGCCTTCGCCAGTTCCCTGCCTTCCTTTCCGGACAGGTGCTCCACCGTCATTTCCAACATACACAGCGGCTCCCATTCGCGGTCGATGGCCCTCCGGCGGTTTTCCGGGGAATCCTTTGGCGCATATTTTATCGCGAGCTTTTCAATCGCATCCCGTTTTTCCTGCTCGTCTTCCAGCACCCGCATCCGGCCGAATACCACAACGCTGCGAAAATAGGTGGTGTACTCTTCGGGCACCACCTGGTCCTGGTCGATCACACAGAACGACGCTTTGGGATTATGCCGGATGGCGTCCAGCTTATGCCCTGTCCTGGCCGAGTGGAAATACAGCTTTTCCCCGTCGTATACATAGCTGATGGGCACAGCGTAAGGATAGCCGCAGTCCCCGTCCAGCGCCAGAACGCCGGATGTCCCCCTGCGCAAAACCGCCGCGCATTCCTCCGGCGGCAAAGCCTGCTTTTTTCTCCGCATTTCCCGGAACATAACCCTTTCTCCTTCCAAACCCAGCCGTCGGTCAAACGTGAAAAAGAGCGCCGGTCCTCGTATCTTCAACGGCCTAACGATACGAAGCCAACGCCCTTTTGCTTACCCGGCGGCAAGCGGTCCTTTATGAATTCTTTAATACTATACCACAAATCGCGCCCGGTGTCAACCGTCTTGTCTCCGCCTTTGGCGGGCGGTGAGGGCGGCACGCCACACCAAAAAGGCCGCTGCGGCCGTTATGGCCTCGGCAATCCAAAAAGCGTGCCATACCTGTCCGGGCCCGGCCGTCCGGGTGAGCACAAACGCCGCCGGGATAATGATCAGCCCATACCGGAACAGGGAAATCACAAGGGATGGCATCCCCTTTCCCAGCCCCTCCAGTGCACCCGAAGAGGTCACCGAGATGGCAGATACCACAAACCCGGCGCTGATGATGCGCAGGGCGGTTGCGCCCGTCTGGATGGTCTGGGGGTTGGCGGTAAACAAGCCGATCAGCCATTCCGCCCCTATCAGGCAGCCCACCGTTCCGGCCGCCATAATCACAGCCGTCATCCCCAGCACTGTGGCATAGATCTTCCTCACCCGCCGCTTTTCCCCGGCGCCGTAGTTGTAGCCGATCACCGGGCGCATCCCCTGTATGATCCCGTTGGCGGGCAGATACAAAAAGGTCTGCAGCTTGTAATAGATTCCCAGCACCAGAATGTATACCGGGGAATAAGCGGCTAAAATGGCGTTGAGCGCCGAAATCAAAAGCGAGGGCAGGGCCATGTTCAGCGTGGCGGGAATGCCGATGGCATACAGCCGCAGCACGATCCATTTGTCCGGCCGGAGATGCTTTTTCCCCATCTTCACCGAAAGGGGACGCAGGGCCGCCACCACCAGATAGATGCCCAGCGTGAGGACCTGCCCAAGCCCCGTGGCCAGCGCTGCCCCCTCTATCCCCATGGCCGGGAAAGGCCCCAGCCCAAAGATCAGCACCGGGTCCAGCGCAATGTTGGCCAGGCATCCGGCCATCAGCCCGGCCATGGTCACCTTCATGCGGCCCACCGCCTGGAAAATTTTTTCAAAAGCCAGGCCGGCCGCAATCACCGGCGAAAAGGCAAAGGCCACCAGGCTGTACCGCACCCCCAGCCCGATCACCTCCCCGTCGGCTGTGAACGCGCCCAGGAACACCGGCATGGCCGCGATACACACCACCGCCAGCACCACGCCGTGGGCTATGGACAAAGCCAGCCCCTGGGTCGCCGCCCGGCCGGCCCTCTCCTGGTTACCGGCGCCCATCTGCAGGGCAACGACCGCATTGATGCCCACCCCAAAGCCGATGGCCACCGCGTTGATGAAATTCTGCACCGGAAAGACCAGGGATAACGCCGTCATCGCGTCTTCGCTGATCTTGGCCACAAAAAAGCTGTCCACAATATTGTACAGGGAGTTGACCAGCATGGACACCACCATGGGCAGAGCCATGGACAGGATGAGAGGGAAAACCGGTTTTTCCTTCATGAATGCTTCGTTCATGTTTTGCTCCTTAAAAACAGCCTGTCCCCGGCCTTACACCCGCACGATATATCCGGCCTTGCGGGGGGCCGCCTGCGGGGCCTTCCCGGCCGGATACCCCAGCGCAATGGCGCCTACTCCCCGCAGGGTTTCGGGCAGGTTCCATTCCCGCAGCAGTGCGCGCCCTTCCTCGCTGTCGAAGATTTGCCGCTCCCTGTGCACCCAAACGCTTCCCAGCCCTTCGGCGTGGGCGGCGAGCATCAGGTTTTCCAGTACACAGCTTCCATCCTCCACAAAGGTGCTGGCCGTCCCGTCGGCCAATACCACCAGGATCACCGGCGCCCCGTAGTAGGGGTCTGTGTCGCTTCCCATCACCGCCGCGTTAAGCCGCATCAGCTTTTCCCGGTATCCCGGCGTTGTGACCGCCACGATCACGGGGGACTGCTTTCCCTGCCCTGTGGGGGCATAGGTCCCAGCTTCGAGTATGGCGTCCAGCACATCCTTGGGGACCGCGTCGGGTTTGTAGGCCCGGATGCTCCGGCGGGTTTTCATCAGGGACAAAAACTCATTTTCCATGTATCGTTCCTCCTGTCGGCGGGCCCGCCCGGCCGGTCAACAAAAAACCACACAGCTATCCCTTGATAACTGTGTGGCAAAAGATGACATCGTCCGGAAAAGTCCACTACAAAATTTTTTACATGTTTTATTATACGGGGGATTTCCCGTTTGTCAAGCCTTTTGTCTCTTCCATCCCTCCGTGGGCGGCATTGACGGGCCCATGGGCGAATAGTATAATAAACGCAAAGGCCTGTTTTCCGCTGCCCCGTGCCGTCCCCGCCCGGCCCTGCGGCCCGTAGGGGAGGCGGTGCGGCAACAGCGGCGGCTTCAATTTACAAGGAGGAAGGATACACCATGAAAGTGCTCATGCTCAACGGCAGTCCCCGCACCGGCGGGAACACCTCCATTGCCCTGCAGGAGATGGAAAAGGTTTTTTCCGCCGAAGGGGTGGATACCGAGATCATCCAGATCGGCAAGCAGGATATCCGCGGCTGCATCGCCTGCAATTCCTGCGCGAAAACCGGCAAATGCGTCTTTGACGACCTTGTCAACCAGACAGCCCCCAAGTTTGAAGCCTGCGACGGCCTGGTGGTGGCCTCTCCGGTCTATTACGCTTCCGCCAATGCCACCCTCATCGCTTTTCTTGACCGCCTGTTTTACAGCACCCATTTTGACAAAACCATGAAGGTGGGGGCCAGCGTTGTGGCTGCCCGGCGGGGCGGCCTGTCCTCCACCTTTGACGAACTGAATAAGTATTTTACCATCTGCGGTATGCCGGTGGCCTCCGGGCAGTACTGGAACAGCATCCACGGCCGGTTGCCGGGCGAAGCGGCACAGGATGCGGAAGGGCTGCAAAGCATGCGGACGCTCGCCCGCAACATGGCCTTTTTGATGAAGAGCATTGCCCTTGGCAAGCAGACCTATGGCCTGCCCGAAAAGGAACCGGCCACTCCCACCAACTTTATCCGGTAATTCACGTTCCGGGACACCCCCGGCCGCTGCCCGCGGCCCGGCAAAGATACTGTATGCGCCCCACCGCCGCCCCAGCCAAGTGCCGGGGCGGTTTTTCTGTCTCGGTTCATGTCACAATAGAATCCACCCCACAGCGCAAAGGGCTAATACTCCACTCTATCGTGTTGGCCGATTCAAAAATTATTGCTTTAAGCACTCGACTTATCGTGAATAAACATGTATAATGACTTCTGTCGGACAAAAGTCCTCTATCGGCTACAGCTTTTTAGCGCTTTTAAAGCGAGGTGAACAGATTGCCTGAAAAAAAGAAGTTGGGACGTCCCACAGATAACCCAAAAGGAGTTTCCATTCACGTTCGCCTGGATAAAGAATGCGAGCAAATATTGTCACAATATTGCGAGCAGGAGCAAACCTCCAAGATGGAAGCCACCCGGCGGGGTATAAAAAAGCTAAAAGAAGACCTAAAAAAATAAACGAGAACGGCATTCCCTCGTGGAGTATGCCGTTCTTTTTTGGGGGCCTATAATATAGGGTGATTTATAAAACTTGTTGACTTATGAAGCCCATAATGATAAAATAGTTTTGGGCCTCAAAAATGAAAGGAAACGGCCCTCCTGGTCAGAGTGTATGCCGTTTCCCCCTACCGAACACTGCCCAAAGGCAATGCGGTGTAAATACTATACCATACACCGCAAATCCTTTCAAGCAGTGGCGGAAAACTTTTGAAAGGATGGCGTTTATGATCGTACAAACATTAAAGGAAAAACACTACCAACAGCTTCATCAGGAAATGATGATGAACGCGCAGAAGAACCCGCTGGAAGCCTTCTATACTTGTCATTATGACCGTCAACGGCGTGGAGTATGCTGTTAAAATCCAGCCGGAACGGCATTTTAAAATGGCGGTTTTGCAGGCCGTGCAGATTCGCAGGGACCCGTCCGGCCCGCAGTTTGAATTGATCACCAGCGGCCGTATCCTCTGCGCACTTTTGGACCTTCTGGTCCTGCAATGCAACGCCGCATAATTTCCCCGCTCTAAAAACCGTTTTGGGGCATCTGCCCCGGGCAAACACTTTCACCAGCGCCGGCCTAAACGTAACGTTTAGGCCGGCGTTTAAGTCAGGGTTTGGCCCCGGCCGAGATGCAGCCCGGGGCCAAACCTTGCCAAGCGACAGGGATCTCGTCCCGTTGGGGAAGCTCCCTATCAAGCATTCAGCACACAAAACGCAGGGCGGGCAACATGTTGTTGCCCGCCCCGTTTTTCCCTCTTGGGGAAATTATTTGTTGTTGTACAGCTGTCCCAGCTTGACCAGATGGTCGTACCGGTCGACCGCGTTCTTTTCGGCCTTTTCAAACAGCGTCTCCGCACGATCCGGGAAGGACCGGGTCAGCGAGTTGTACCGCACCTCGCCCATGATAAAGTCACGGTAAGAGGCGGTCGGCGCCTTGCTGTCCAGCGTAAACGGCTCGTCCTTGCGGGGATCGAAGCGATAGGTATGCCAGTAACCGGCTTCCACCGCTTTCTTCTCCTCCAGCTGGGAGATGCCCATACCGCCCTTGATGCCGTGGTTGATGCAGGGCGCGTAGGCGATAATCAGGGACGGACCCGGATAGGATTCCGCCTCCTGGATGGCTTTCAGGGCCTGGTTCATGTCGGAACCCATGGCGATCTGGGCCACATACACATATCCGTAGCTCATGGCGATCGCGCCCAGATCCTTTTTCTTGGTGACCTTACCGGCCGCCGCGAACTGTGCCACCGAGCCGGTGGGAGTAGCCTTGGAGGCCTGTCCGCCGGTGTTGGAGTACACTTCGGTATCGAATACCATCACGTTGACGTCCTCGCCGGAAGCCAGCACATGGTCCAAACCACCGAAGCCGATATCGTAAGCCCAGCCGTCGCCGCCGAACATCCAGAAGGATTTCTTCACCAGCATGTCGGTCTCTTTCAGGGCTTCTTCCATCAGGGGTTTCAGCTCGCATTTGCAGGATGCCGCCGCTTTTTCGAGCGCGGGCACCACTTTGGCCGCCGCCGCTTTGGAAGCCTCCGCATCGTCCTTACCGGCCAGCCATTCGGCCGCGGCTGCCTTCAGGTCTTCGTCCTTGGCCTCTTCGGCAAACTTGGTCATCAGGTCGGTCAGGCGGTTGCGGCGGGCGGTCACGCCCAGGAACATACCATAGCCGTATTCGGCGTTGTCCTCAAACAGGGAGTTCGCCCAAGCCGGGCCGTGGCCTTCCTTGTTCACCGTGTAGGGGGTGGAGGGGGAAGAACCGCCCCAGATGGACGAGCAGCCGGTGGCGTTGGCGATGTACATCCGGTCGCCGAACAGCTGGGTCACCAGCTTGGCATAGGGGGTCTCGCCGCAGCCGGCGCAGGCGCCGGAGAACTCCAGCAGGGGCTGCAGGAACTGGCTGCCCTTCACCGTGGTCTTCTTGAACTTCTCGCCCACTTCGGGTTTCACCGGCAGGTTGTAACCATACAGGAACTTGTCCTCTTCCTCCACCTGGGTCTCCAACGGTTTCATAACCAGCGCCTTTTCACCCTTCATGCCGGGGCACACCGTTGCGCAGGAGCCGCAGCCGGTGCAGTCAAGCGCCGATACCGTCATGCCGAACTGGTAGCCGGGCATACCGGTGGCGGGTTTCATCTTCATGCCCTCGGGGGCGTTCTTGGCTTCTTCTTCGTTCATGATGACCGGGCGGATAACCGCATGCGGGCAGACATACGAGCAGAAGTTGCACTGGATGCAGTTTTCCGGCAGCCAGCAGGGAACATCCACCGCAATGCCGCGTTTCTCATAAGCGGCCGAACCCAGCGGCACCGTACCGTCTGCATTCTCCACAAAGGTGGAAACCGGCAGCTTGTCGCCCTCCTGCTTGTTGACGGGCACCAGAACGTTTTCGATGTATTCGCGAATCTCGGGACGGCCGGTCACCAGTGTCTGGGCAGCCTCCCCGTCCACAGCCTTGGCCCACTCCTTCGGGACCTTGACCTTCTGGACCTCTTTCACGCCGCATTCGATAGCGTCGTGGTTCATCTTCACAATGGCCTCGCCCTTCTTGGAATAGGACTTGGTGGCCGCTTCCTTCATGAACTTCACCGCGTCGTCCACCGGGATCACCTTGGCCAGCTTAAAGAACGCCGCCTGCAGGATGGTGTTGGTGCGGTTGCCCAGGCCCAGGCCCTTGGCCAGGTGGGTCGCGTCGATGGTGTAGAACTTCACATCGTTCTTGGCGATGTAGCGTTTCATAGCCGCCGGCAGGTGACGGTCCAGCTCTTCCAGATTCCACGAGCAGTTCAGCAGGAAGATACCGCCCGGCTTGATGTCGCTGACCATGTCGTATTTGTCGACATAGGAGGGGTTATGGCAGGCCACAAAGTCGGCCTTGTTCACATAATAGGTGGACTTGATCGGCTTTTTACCAAACCGCAGGTGGGAAATGGTCACGCCGCCCGACTTTTTGGAGTCATAAGCGAAGTAGCCCTGCGCATACATGTCGGTATGGTCGCCGATGATCTTGATGGAGTTTTTGTTCGCACCCACCGTACCGTCGGAACCCAGGCCCCAGAATTTGCAGGAACGGGTGCCTTTGGGGGTGGTGTCCGGGTTCTCCTTGACCTTCAGGGACAGCTTGGTCACATCGTCTTCGATGCCGATGGTGAACTGTTTCTTCGGGCGGGAGGCCTCCATGTTGCGGTACACCGAAATAATCTGGCCGGGGGTGGTGTCCTTGGAGCCCAGGCCGTACCGGCCGGTATACACCGGCACGCTCTCATATTTGGAGCCTTTCAGCGCCGCGCAGACGTCCAGGAACAGCGGCTCGCCCAGGGAGCCGGGCTCCTTGGTGCGGTCGAGCACCGAAATGCTTTCCACCGTCTTGGGCAGGGCAGCGATCAGGTGCTTGGCCGAGAACGGACGGTACAGGCGGACCTTGATCAGGCCCACTTTGTCCCCTGCCGCGTTGAGGTGGTCCACCGTCTCCTCAATGGTCTCGCACACCGAGCCCATCGCGATGATCACCCGCTTGGCGTCGCGGGGGCCATAGTAGTTAAACAGCTTGTAGTTGGTCCCGATCTTGGCGTTGACCTTGTTCATGTAGTCTTCCACAATATCGGGGATCGCGTTGTAATAGGTGTTGGCGGCTTCCCGGGACTGGAAGAAGATGTCCGGGTTCTGTGCGGTACCGCGCTGCACCGGATGCTCAGGATTGAGCGCATGCTTGCGGAACCGGTCCACAGCGTCCCAGTCCACCAGCTCCTTGAGGTCGTCATAATCCCACACCTCGATCTTCTGGATCTCATGGGAGGTGCGGAAACCATCAAAGAAATGCAGGAACGGCACCCGGCCCTTCAGGGTCGAGAGATGCGCCACAGCGCCCAGGTCCATGACCTCCTGCACGCTCGACGAGCACAGCATTGCATAGCCGGTCTGGCGGCAGGCATAGATATCCGAGTGGTCGCCGAAGATGGACAGCGCGTGGGATGCCAGCGCGCGGGCGGACACATGGATCACGTTGGGCAGCAGCTCACCCGCAATTTTGTACATGTTGGGGATCATCAGCAGCAGGCCCTGAGAGGCGGTGTAGGTGGTGGTCAGGGCGCCGGCTGCCAGAGAGCCGTGCACCGCACCGGCGGCGCCGCCTTCCGACTGCATCTCCGCCACTTTGACCGGGCGGCCGAAGATGTTCTTCTGCCCGGCGGCCGACCAAACGTCGGTCACTTCCGCCATAACGGAAGAGGGGGTAATGGGGTAGATAGCGGCAACGTCGGTGAACGCATAGGATACATGCGCCGCAGCGTTGTTGCCATCCATGGTTTTCTTCTGTCTTGCCATGAAAAGCTCCTCCTTTAAGGAAAAAATGCCTCGAGAAAAAACGTGCTTAGACGCTCGAAATTATACTATCACTTTTGCCTGTCCATGTAAAGCAGGAATTTGATATTTTTGCCTTTTTTCCTTTGTTTTTCTTCTTCTCAAGCCTATAAGCAAGGGCCCATTTTGCCTCTCTTCCCCTCAAGAAAAAAGCCGAAGACAATTTCTGTGGGGAAACAGTTGACATATGCGGCAATATCCGCTATTATAAAAAGTACAAATTTTTCACCTTTGAAAGGGGCGATATGTTCTCATGATGGACGCAGACCCTCCCCCTACGGGCAATTTGGCGCTGGAACTGATCCTGCTTCTTGTCTTGATCCTGTGCAACGCCTTTTTTGCCGCGTCGGAGATCGCGATCATTTCTTTGAACGACAACAAAATCCGTAAAATGGCCGAGGAAGGCCACAAGAAAGCGCAGAAGGTGCTGGCCCTCACGGCCGATTCCTCCCGTTTTCTGGCCACCATCCAGATCGGCGTGACTCTGGCCGGCTTCTTTACGTCGGCGGTTGCCGCGCAATCTTTGTCCGAACCGCTTGCCAGATGGCTGATATCCATCATTCCCGCGTTGCAGCCGCATGCCAATATGGTTGCTTCAGTCAGCACGGCAGTCATCACCCTTATCATGTCTTACTTCTCGCTGGTGTTTGGGGAACTAGTCCCCAAACGCATCGCCATGCAAAAGGCGGAGGCGATTTCCTTTGGGGTGGTCGGTATTCTGCGGGCTATCTCGGTCATTGCCAAACCTTTTGTCAAGCTGCTGTCGGTATCCACCAACCTGATCGTCCGTTTGTTCGGTCTGGATCCTCATGCCGATGAAGAAAACGTCACCGAGGAAGAAATCCGCATGATGGTGGACGTAGGCGAGGAAAAGGGTGTTATCGAAGGCAGCCAGAAAGAAATGATCGACAACATTTTTGAGTTTGACGACATCACCGCAGAGGACATTATGACGCCCCGCACCGACCTGTCCGGGCTTGAAGTCACCGACTCCATTGAAGAAGCCCTCGAGATAGGGATAAACGAAGGTTATTCCCGTTTGCCGGTGTATGAAGAAGATATTGACCATGTAGTGGGCATCCTGTATATCAAGGACCTGCTCCCCTATGTGGGCAAAACCGTGCCCGAAGGGGTATCCATCCGGCATCTGATGCGGGAGGCCTATTTTGTGCCCGGCACCAAGCGCTGCGGAGAGCTGTTTGCCGAGTTGACGGAAAAGCATATCCAGATGGCCGTTGTGGTGGACGAATACGGCGGTGTGGCCGGTATCGTGACCATGGAAGACCTGCTGGAATCCATCGTGGGTAACATCCAGGACGAATATGACCACGAGGAAGAGGAAATCCGCCAGACCGGTGAGAACTCCTTTGAAGTGGACGGCTCCATCAGTATTGAGGAACTGGAAGACCTATTGGATTCCCAGTTTCCCGAAGGAGAATACGATACATTGGCCGGGTTTATTCTCGACCAGCTCGGGCGCATCCCCAAAGAGGGCGAGCACGCGGAGGTACAGTTCCAGAATTTCACCTTCACCGTCATGAAGGTGGAGGACAACCGCATCGAGCGTGTCCGCATCGTGCGCACCCCTCCCCCTCCCGAACCGGAGGCCGAAGCCGATTCTTCTGAAAAAAGCAAAGACAGCAAATCCAAAGACTGATTGAAACAGACTTTTCAAGGCCCGGACGGCGACCACCGTCCGGGCCCTTCGTGTGTCAAAACCCGGCACACGATGGGCGCGGCGCCACGGGCGACCACCGGACGGGTCCTTTTGTATATGCAAAAGGCCTTTCTTCACTTCCGGCGCACTCTTCGGCCACTTCTGCGCCGGATTCGCCAATAAAAAACTCAAAAATGATAATATCTGTCTTGTTTTCGAGGAGAAAATGGCCAGCTTTTCTATCTGCTTACTGCTATAATGATAATGTACAATAATTTTCTTCATTCTCCTTCTTTTTAAAGGCCGCACAGGCCTGGGTGTTTGCCCAGGCCTGTGCGGCCTTTTCCGTTGCATCTTCTCTCTTATCCGTGCTCCTCCACCGGCTGCTGCAGCCAGTACTGCCAGTAGCAATAGCGATCGTCGCCGCCGTCAAAGGTATTGCCGTACACACGGGTATCCACCCCCGCTTGCTCTACCTGCTGCTGCAACTGGATTAGCAGTTCCTCTCCGTCGGCCTTGCCCGTTTGTGCATCAAGCCGCACAATGGCCTGCCCGTAACCAATATCGTTGTATGCCTGCAGGCGCCCGGCGATCTCACCGGCCGCTTCCTGCGCATCCCCCTCGTATATCGCGCCGAAATTGACCGCGACCAGTTCCTGCTGCTGCCGCACGAGCATCATACCGTCGGGCCATCCCTCCTGCTGCAGCCGGTCATACAGCCGGTCCACCAGCGGGCGGAGAACATCCTGTGGCACCCCGCCTTCAAACCATATTCGGACATGGGAGTCTTCTCCCCGGCGGTTTTGGATCAGCATCTCGGCCGCCTGCTGTGTCAGGCTTTCCAGAGATTCTTCCGCCGTCACCGTTAAGTCCCGTGCAAATGCGCCCACCTCGCCCTGTTCACAGGCGGGCAGCCACTCCCCGGCAAATACCGGTGTATGCAGGCTGTCCCCGTCCGGGAACATAAACCACATGGGCGCGAGCGCCGCCCGGCAGTAATCGGCTTCCCCGATGTCATAGGTGGGGTCAAGATTATAATATACCCCGTCCAAAGTAGCCTGTACCCACACATGTCCGCTGCCGTCGTCCTCCGGGTAGTCCCCTTGTGGGGCAGAGGAAGCCCCCGCAGAGGATTCCTCCCCCAGTGCGGCCGTACCCAATCGCATTTTTTCAAATGCTGGGATCCCGGCGCATTGCAGCAGCAGGGTCATCGCATTGGAAAACCCGTCGCATATCCCCCTGTTTTCGCACAGGGCGTCGTACAGGTAGGACTGGCAAATGGTATCGTCCGCATAGTCCTCATAGATACAGTAGGTGGTAAGGTAATCGTAGAGATACCGCGCCTTCTCCTGATCGGATACACAGGTGTCCGGCATGGCCGCCACCACCGCCTGTGCCTTTTTTACCGCCTGCTCCTTTTTGTCCAAAAAAGCGGGGCCAAAAGCCGGATTGGTCAGCTGGACATATCCCTCTCCCATCAGCCAGGTGGACTGGCGCACGTTGCTCTCCACCAGCGGTGAATCCAGCGCTACATAACTGTAAACATCCCACAGGTTGTCCTCCTCTATCGCCCACACCAGCGGGATGTCCAGATAGGGATATCCGTTGTCTGCCGCATACAGGATGGCCTGGTAGATCAGCGTGGTCGTTTCGGACAGCTGCTCTTTGTACACGTCGGACATCCATTCCCCGTACCGGCTTTCATAAGCCAGCAGCTCTTCCTGCGTCATGGTTTTTTCGGGTGCCGCCGCGGCAACGGCGATTCCACCGGCATCCTCTTCCCACAAGGGCTGCCCGGCAAAGTGCGCCGACAGGCTATCCCCTTCATCCTGCTGCCCCGTCTGCCCGGAAGATTCCGTCGGAAAAAGGCCGGTCGTTACGCTGCATCCCGCCAGAAAAAGGGCCATCCATAACGCGGCAACGGCCCCGGCCAGGCATCTTTTGTTCACAGGCCTTCTCTCCTTTCCCAAAGGGCACGGCTATTTGTCCCGTATGCTTTCATTATACCCGGTTCTGCCTCAAAACGCAACGCATCCCCCCGTCATCCGATTCCTTACAACTTTGTGATGCTGTCATTACAATTTCGTTATTTCGGTTTTCTTTTCCCGCGGCGTATGCTATACTTAAGCCCAATCAACCACAGGAGGAGTGAGGGGAATTGAAGAAAAAATCCTTTTGGAAGCGATGCAACCGTGGATTTATCGTCTCCATGGCTTTGCTGGTCGCTGTCGCGCTTTATGTAACGGCGACTCAGCTCATACTCAGCGGCCAAAAGAAAGACATCCGCGAGGTATACGACGGGGTGCAATCGCTTCTCACCCAGGAGCTGCAAATGCCGGCACAGGATATGCAGGCGCTTCTTGACGAGAAAAGCGCCTCTTCCTACACCGAGGACCTCCGTCAAAAGCTGGAGCCCTATTTTGTCGAGGATGCCGCTTATCTCACCGAAGGGGCCGACAGCATTGTCTCCTCGTTGCAGACGGCGGCCATGGACGAGGTGGAAATCACCTCCGTGCGGTCGGCTCATCCCAATCTTTCCATCCGGATAGACGAAGAAACCGCTACGGCAGAGGGATACGTCACATATGAAGCCGCAGGGAAATGGCCCTCCTATGAATACGGCCTGGTGATGGACAGCCACGAACAGACCGGATCTGTTTATGTGAACTTATCCGCTTCCTTCGTTTTGGAAGACGGCGCATGGAAGATCTACCGGATCAGCAGCGTTTATTTCGGTTACTGAGAAGGAGGGAAAACCGATGAGCGATATTTTGACTTTGGAACACGTGTGTAAGACGTTTGGCTCCCATGCGGTGGTGCAGGACGTCAGCCTGTCGGTGCGGGAAGGCGAAGTGTTCGGGTTCCTCGGCCCCAACGGCGCCGGGAAGACCACCACCATCAAAATGATCCTGGGCCTGCTTTCCATGGACAGCGGCACCATCGCCATTGACGGCCATTCCATCGAAACCGATTTTGAAGCGGCCATGGCTCATGTCAGCGGCATTGTGGAAAATCCCGATATGTACAAATATCTGTCCGGCTACGACAATCTGCTCTTGCAGGCACGGGCCAGCGGCGCGCCTGTCTCCCAAATCGATGAGGTCGTGGAAATGGTGGGGATGCAGGCGCGCATTAAGGAAAAATTCAAAACCTATTCCCTGGGTATGAAACAGCGGCTGGGGGTGGCGCAGGCCCTGCTCCACAATCCCCGGCTGATGATCCTGGACGAACCCACCAACGGCCTCGACCCGGCCGGCATCAAGGAATTCCGCACCCTTATCCGATACCTCGCCCACGAAAAAGGGATGGCGGTGCTGGTCTCCAGCCACATTCTGCAGGAAATGCAGATGATGTGCGACCGGGTGGGGATCATCGACAGGGGCGTGCTGTTGCAGGTGAACACGGTGGAAGAACTCACCCACCAGGGGACCAGCCGTTACCGGTATACCCTGCGTCCGCTGGACCAGGCGGTCGCCCTGTTGCGCGAACGGATCCCCGACCGGGTGGTCGCCGTTTCCGATACCTATGTGGACCTGGCGGTCGCCGAAGAGGAACTGCCGGTCATCAACCAGGGCCTGATGGAAAATTCCATTCAGATTTATGGCCTTCAATCCTGCGGCAATCAGTTGGAGGACAGCTTTATCGCCATCACGGGGGGAGGGAACACCATTGCGTAGTCTGCTTAAAAACGAACGGCTCAAGCTCTATAAAAAAGTATCCACCTGGGTGCTGGCCGGGGTGGTGGTCGGCCTGGCGGTGCTGCTTTTGCTGCTGCAGGGCGTCAGCGAGATCTGGATGAACAGCGCTATGGATTCTCAGGAGGAAGATTCCTGGCAGTCCAACTATGCCGACATCATCCTGCAAAACCGCCGCCTTCTGGAGGAAACGCCGGACGATAAATCCCTGCAGTATGAAATGGAAAAATACCAGTACCTGCTGGATAACAACATCGACCCCAGCCACTGGAAAAACGGCCTGGTATCCTCCTATTACGGCGCCCTGATCGACCAGTTTTACTATGAGTCCAGCTCTCCGGAGATCGAGGATTTTTCCAAAGATCCCACCTGGCAGCAGTACCAGGAGGACATTGAAACCTATAGGCGGCTGATGGAGGCCTCCGACTGGCGGGATTACGTCCGCCTGCAGATCCAAGACATACAGGATGGCAAAACCGAATTTAACACCCCGGAGGAAAAGCAGGTACAGATCGACATCTGGAACATGTATCTTGACCTGAACATTGCCCCTATCACCTCAGCGGATTATTATGTCGGTTATTATTCCGATACACCAAAACAGACCTGGCAGCAGAAGGAGCTGGAATCCCTGCGGGCAGATAAGCTGGCCTTGCTGCGCAACCAGGACCCCAACACCTACACCCTGCTGACCGCCTCTGACAAGGCGCTGCTGCAAGAGCAGATCGACCTGTCCACCGAACGGCTCAAGACGAACACCCCACCGGTATCCACCCTGTCGCTCTACGGCTTAATGGAAACCTCTCTGTCCTCGTTCGGCCTGCTGTCCGTCTTTTTGATGGTGCTTGCCGGCGGCATCATTTCCTCTGAATTCGGCAACGGCACCGTCAAGCTGCTGCTCATCACCCCCCACCGGCGGGGGCGGGTCTTCTGGGCCAAAGTCTGGATCCTTGTGGAGATCCTGCTCATCGCCACCGGCGCCATGTTTGTGCTTTCCTTCCTGGTCAGCGGCATTTTAGGCGGTTTTAGCGGGATCGGGGATATGTACATGACCTCGCTGTTCGGCCGCATTGTGCGGCTGCCGTATGTCCTGGTCATCCTGTATAAATACCTGCTGTTCCTGCTGCCGGTTCTGGCTTTTGGTGCGCTGGCGCTGATGTTGTCGGCCACCACCCGCAAAACCGCAGTGGCCATCTCGGTATCCATCATCCTCATGTACGCGGGCAGCATGGTCACCGGCATTGCCGCCATGCTTTCGTCCCAGTTCACCATCCCCGGCGTCAAATTCCTGCTGTTCAGCAACACCGACCTCGGCGCCTACTTCCCGTCGCCCTCCGGGCTGTTCACCGATACCGCTTCCTCCATGATGGGGGTAGGGGGCGGCCTGGTCGACCACTCCATGTCCTTCTTCTTCTCGGTGGGCATCCTTCTCCTGTATATCTTCTGTTTCATGTGGATTGCGCGGGACAGCTTCTGCCGCCGGGACGTGAAATAATCCCCTGCTTTTCTCCCGTTTGGCCGCCCGGCCTGTGTAAAGGCGGGAATGGCTCCGGCCGGTACCTGCCGCCCCGGAGAACCCCGCCTTTCCCCTGGCCATCTTTCGTCCATAAACAAATGCTTCTCTGCCGGCCAAACGCTGATAAAACACCCCCCGGAACCGTTTTCACGGTTCCGGGGGGTGTTTTTGCAGACTTACCAAATTTATTTCTCTGCTATTTACTAATCAATTTTCCCGAATAAATTCATATGTTTTCTGATCCCGGTAACAATATACTTTTATTTTGTCTGTACTTATGAATTCAAAATTAAACGCTTCGCCCAATTCCAGGTCTGTCCCATCATCCTTGCTTTCATGATAAGACAATATTCGATCATACAGAGTCCAATAAATTTCTTTATTGTACCTATCGATTCCGTCTAAAATATTGGGTAAGGTGCTGCTAAAGCTGATATTATCGTCCTCCTTACTAAACCATATCCATTCATCTTGGCATCGCCATTCTCCTATTAAAAAATAATCAATCAAGTCGTCACTCATTAAATAATCCTGTACATCCTTCGACTCCGTAGCCAAAGGTTTCAAGCGGCTAACCACTTGTTCACCCGTGAAGTCTTCACTCAAAATTTTGTATGCTTCTTTCAATATGGCGCAGTCTTTATAGTCATTGGGCAATAATTGGTAAAAACGTGCTTTAAATCTAAGCCGGCCCTCTGGATATCCTTCATAATCCGCGTTTGCATAATTATTTACGCTCTCATAATAGAGCTCATCATCTTCCTCCTGTAGATTTCCCTGTAATTCAGCGTCAGAAACAGCCCAGTCATCATAATAAGAAAAGTATATATCGTAATCTTTCGCCCTAAAGCCGGTCATTGCCGCATCCAGCATTAAATCTTCGATCTTATTTCGGTAAAGCAGTCCCTCCGGAAAAGAAAATGCCATGTTTCGCAAAGTGTTATAAGAAGCTTCATATTTTGAAGATTGAATATTTGATCGGATAACCAATAACCGGATCCCTGGCACCACAACAGTTACGACGATTGTTGCCAATACCACGGATGATAAACCTGCAAGCAAAATGATCTTTATAATTTTTTGTTTCTTTTTCTCAGCATCCGTTCTGAATGGTAAAACCGGTTCACCGCAGGAAGCACAAAATTGAGTGCCTTTATGAAGAGTGTCTCTACACCGCGGACAAATGCGGCGGGCTGTAGAAATTATTAATATAATGAGTATCCAGAAAATAATCCCATCCACATTCCATCGATATTGTCGCCAGAAGTGTGAAAGATATCCCGGAGCCGTCATCAAACGCTCCAAAAATGAGCTGACTGCTAAAAAAGCTACGCATACCGCACAAGATAATTGTGTCCTTCGACTACGGATAACGGATGTTCTGCAAAAAAACATTATCACGAGGAAAATACATATTGCAATTAAAACAATATATTTAAACAGACGAAACAATACTTCAAGTCTTGTGCCACTAAAAGCATCAAATTCATTCACATAAGAAAGGACAGCGAATACCATGCATATAATGCATACAACAAACATTAAAACAGACGATGCCTGGTAACGTTTAGCAAGCCTTGTCACCAGACAAGCTGCCGTAAGTAATAGCAATACCACATTAAGATACGATATATCTGAACGGTAAACAATATCCCGCCACCATTCCGCTACGCCCATAGACAATATTGCGCTTATCTGATCCCATGATTTGATCAGCGCCCAGACAAGTGCAATGATCGGCATAGCCAAAGGAAATCTCCACAAAGGTAATCGATATGTTTTCATCGCTATTCTTCTCCTGACTCTTGTTCTGTTTTTAATTTATATTTAGTCAGTTCAACCATATCCCTGGTGTTCTGTACTATGCTGGCTATCGCCTGTAACAACAATACCACAATGCGAAAGGACATATAAACCAAAAAAGACGTTATCGCTATTATCGCGAGCCATATTCCCAGCCACACAATCGAAACGCCTCCTTGAAAGGACATTATCAGCACAAAACATCCAGCGGCAATAATAAGCCCTAATAGCACCTTTCCAATTGTCTCAAGATGACTACTCCAGCGGTGTAATTCCGTAGCTGTAAAATCGGATGGCGTATAAACTGAAGAGATACCCGGTGAAGACGATGAAGGCTGGTAAGGTGGTGGAATATTGGAATCATGACTGGATACGCTCCCAGCAGGTTCCTCTTCGTACATATTCGAGGAAGGTATTATAACACCTTCCCCTGTTTCAATACTCGTTTCCGCACAGGATGGGCAGGTCACCAATGTAGCTCCGTTCATTCTTATCCGGCATTCCTGTCCTTCCGGGATCTGCTTCCCGCATTGCTCGCAAAATTTCACCATTTTCTCTCCCCTCCAAAATAAATAAAAGGTTCCTTAATGTATTTGCACTTATATAGGTGCAAACACATTTTAGCATTTCCGTATAATGGTGTCAATCTTTTTTGTTCCTAAATAAGTGCAAAAGGGGCGCACCGGATGAATGCATATATTGAAAAGCGGGTTGGACAAAACATACGGCGACTGCGGGAGCAGGCCGGGCTAACACAAGAAATGTTGGCTATAAAATTGCAGATATACGGATGCGACATCACCCGTAGCGCTGTAGCCAAAATCGAAGTTGGTCAGCGCCATTTATATCCGGACGAAATTATCCTGCTCAAAGAAATTCTCAATGTAAATTACGATAGCATTTTCCAATTAAATGACTAAAATTCCTTCCATCAAATGGGCTGTCACAAAATAAATAATACACAAATAACACACAAAAATCGGCCCCCAAAAGAAGCATAATCGGCTTCTTTTGGGGGCCAACTCTCATAGTCGTTCCCGGATTTTGCTCAGATTCCTATTACATTTTTATTTTGCAACAGTCCCTTGCTTTTTCAAGTCCATTCGTGGTAGTTTCCCAAAAAAGTAAACTGGGGCATTTCCTCGGATAAAGCGCACAGCAGCTCCAGCGTTTCTTCCTTGTCCACTCCACCCTCAAAATCCAGATAAAAGGCATATTCAAAGTCCCCGGTCCGCATGGGCCGGCTCTCGATCTTGGTCAGGTTCAGCCCATCGATGGCAAACCGCGACAGCGTGCGGTAAAGGGACCCTGTGGTATGGGGAATGGAAAAAATCAGGCTGATCTTATCGGCGTCCGGCGGGATCACCGGGGTTTTGGAAATGGCGATGAACCGTGTGCAGTTGTGGGGGATGGACTGGATATCCCGCTGCACGATCTGCAACCCGTACAGCTTTGCCGCCTGCTCGGAAGCAATAGCCCCCACCGCCGGATTCCCCTGCCGGGCCACCATTTCCGCTGCCATGGCCGTATTGGCATACGCATGGGCGTGCAAACCGTGCGCTGCAATATATTCCCCGCATTGGGACAGGGCCTGATGGTGGGAATACACCTCGGTGATCTTTTCCGCACCCGGCAGGCCAAGCAGGCAATGGTGGACCTCCACCACGGCGGCCGATACAATGGAAAACCGGTGGGCCAGGATTAGGTCGAACACCTCGTTCACCGACCCGGTGGAGGAATTTTCCACCGGAAGCACACCGTAGTCCACACGTCCCTCTTCCACCGCGGCAAACACGTTGGCAAAAGAGGCGACAAACAGGGGTTCCCGCCCCTTTTCCCGGCAAAACGGGAACATGGTCAGGGCCGCCTGATGGGCAAACGCCCCCGCGCACCCGGCACAGGCCACCCGGGTAGCCCCGGTCGCCAGCGGACGCTTTCTTGCAGCGGCGATCTGAGAACGCAGGGTTTCCCCCGCTTCCATCCGCCGGTGCTGCAACGCCCGCGAAGTATCCATCATGGTGGCAAATACCAGCGCGGCCGCCTGGGGATACCCGGCGTCATCCGGCCGCTGCTGCCGGATCTGTTCGCGCACCTTGTCCAGCACCTGCTGTTCCCGGTCCGCGTTGAGCACCGGCAGATGGTGCTGGATCTTGTAGGCCGCAACCGCGGCGGAGCAGTCCATCCGCTGGCAAAGCAGCGTGGTCAGCTGTTCGTCGATCTCGTCTATCCGGGCGCGGAGCTGTGTCAAATCCATTCTCACCGCACCCCCGTTTCCGAGCAGAGAATATCCAGCAGGCCCACCGCCATGGCTGCCTCCACCACCGGCAGAGCGCGGGGCACAATACACGGGTCATGCCGTCCCTTTACCACCATGCGGGTATTTTCTTTTGCCGTCAGATCAATGGAATCCTGTTCCAGGCTGATGGAGGCGGTGGGCTTGATCACCACCCGCAGGATCAGCGGCATCCCGCTGGTGATCCCGCCAAGGAGCCCACCGTTATGGTTGGTGGAGGTAACCACCTTTCCGTCCGGCGTGTACCGCCAGCAGTCATTGGCTTCACTGCCCCGCATCCCGGCCAGCGAGAACCCGTCCCCGAATTCCACGCCCTTCACAGCCGGGATGCCAAACAGGATACCTGCCAACCGGTTTTCCACCCCGTCAAACATGGGTGAACCCCATCCGGCCGGCAGCCCCACCGCGGCCGCTTCGATCACGCCACCCACGCTGTCCTGAGCCAGCCGGGCCTTTTCCACTTCGTCCCGCATCTTCTGCTCCACCGCCGGATCCACCAGAGAAAAGGGAACCGCCGCCAGCTCGTCCAGCTGCTGCGCCGTTACCCCTACCGGGTCGAGCGGCCGGTCGGCGACCCCGGCAATAGAAGCGATATGTCCGCCAACCGTAATTCCCCGCCGTTTTAAAATCTGGCGGCTCACCCCACCGGCAAACACCAGCGGCGCGGTCAGACGGCCGCTGAAATGCCCGCCGCCGCGGATATCGTTAAACCCTCCATACCGCACCGAACCGGTATAATCCGCATGTCCGGGGCGGGGACAGGCCAGGATATTGCTGTAATCGCCTGAACGCTGGTTTTCATTTTCAATCACCATACACAGCGGGGCGCCGGTGGTATGTCCATCCAGCATTCCCGACAGCACGCGGGGTGTGTCGCTTTCCAGCCGTGTGGTGGAGGTCTTGTCCCGCCCAGGAGCACGGCGGGCCATCTGCACCCGGATCTCATCCATATCAATCGCTTCTCCCGCCGGCAGGCCGTCCAGAACACAGCCGATGGCCGGACCGTGGCTTTCCCCGAAAATCGATAATTTCACATGCTGCCCTATCATCGATGCCATATGGTTTGTCCTCCTATCTCGCCAAAATCCGAAAAGAATGTGGGCCAGCTTTTGTCCACGCTCTGCGGGTCGGTGATGCTGACCGCATGGATGCAGTCAAGGGCGGCCACCGCCATACTCATAACAATGCGGTGGTCGTTGTATCCCCGCACAAAGCCGCCCTTTAAGGGACGGCCTCCCCGGATGGACAACCCGTCGGGATACTCGGTCACGTCCGCCCCCAGCCGCCGCAGGCCATCGGCCACCGCCGACAGGCGGTCGCTTTCCTTTATCCGCAGCCGGGCTCCCCCCACAATCCGGGTCTCACCCTGGGCATACGCCCCCACCACCGCTAAAATGGGGACCAGATCGGGGATCTGGGCGGCGTCGATGGTGATCCCCGTAAGCCGCCTGCGGTGGCAGACCACCTGCCCGTCCCGCTCGTCGATGCCGGCTCCAAACCGCCGCAGGATCTCCACCACGGCTCTGTCCCCCTGGGCAGAAGCGGCATCCAGTCCCCGGACGGCCACCCGTCCGCCAATGGCTCCCGCCGCCAGGAAAAAGGCCGCCTGCGACCAATCCTTTTCCACCACATACGTCACCGGCCGGTAGGTCTGTCCGCCGGGGATCTCCCAGCCACCATCCACCGTGTTTATCCGGATCCCCGCCTGCCGCAGGGTGCGCAGGGTCATATCCACATATCCCGCCGATTCCAGCGGGGTGGTCAGCCGCAAAATGCTGTCCTTGTCACACAGTGGCAGAGCAAACAGCAGCCCGGTCAAAAACTGGCTGGAAACATCGCCCGGCAGCGCATATTCTCCGGCAGCCAACCGTCCCGACAGGGTCAGCGGCAATCCGCCCGTCCCCTGCATTTCCAGCCCGTGTGGAGGCAGGCAGTCGGCGTACACCCCCAGCGGCCTCTGGGGCAGCCGTCCCTGTCCCACAAAGGTAGCCCCGATTCCCCGCACGCCAAACAGTGGGATCAAAAAGCGCAGGGTGGAACCGCTTTCCCGGCAGTCCACCACCGGCCTCTCCGGCGGATGGGCCGGGGAAAAGGATACGCAGTCCCCCTGCACCCGGGCGGCTATCCCCAGCCCGGTGAGAGCCTGCAGGGTGGCGTCAATGTCCGCGCAGTGGGCGATCCCCTCCACCCGCCCGTTCCCAAGAGCGGCGGCAATCAATGCCCGGTGGGCGGCGGATTTGGAGGGGGGGACACACCCCGCCCCGTTCACTTGTCCGGGCAGACAGGTCACAATACCCATTGGCCGGTTCTCCTTTCCTGTAACAGAGGAAAGGGCGCCCTCAGGCGTCCTCTCCCCTCAAAAATGCGCCCAGCAGGGACAACGGCAGCCGGTAGATAAAGCTGTCCCCAATGGTATGCAGCAGCGCCAGGTCAATGTAGTTGCCGGCCCGCTTTTTGTCGTTGGCCACTCCCGGCAGGTAATCGTCCAGCGTGGCGGTATCGGCGACCGGCAGGTCGTATTGCTGCAGCACCTGCACGATCCGCTGGGTGGTGCCCGCCTCGGTCAGCTTTTGCCTCTCCGCCGCCTCGCTGATGATAACCATCCCCAGCGCCACCGCATGGCCGTGGGTGAGGGAGGAATAATCATAATATTTTTCCAGGGCATGCCCCATGGTATGCCCGAAGTTGAGCAGCTTGCGCTCGCCGGATTCGGTCTCGTCCCGTTCCACCACCCCGCGCTTGATGTCCATGCAGCGGGCAATGGTGTTCTCGATATGATCGGGGCCCATGGCCGCTCCGGATTCCAATTCCCGGAACAGCGCCGCATCCTTGATACAGGCGGTTTTAATGACCTCCGCCATGCCATCGGCAAACGTTTCGTGGGGCAGGGTAGCGAGGGTGTCGACATCTGCGATCACCCGCACCGGCTGCCAGAAGGCGCCCACCAGGTTCTTTCCTTCGTCTATATCCACGCCGGTCTTGCCGCCCACCGAAGCATCCACCTGCGCCAGCAGAGTGGTGGGGATCTGGACAAAATCCGTCCCCCGCAGCCAGGTGGCCGCGGCAAATCCGGTCATGTCCCCGGCCACCCCGCCGCCCAGCGCCACCAGCAGGTCCTGCCGGGTAACCGCCATTTCGGCCAGCTTTTTATAGATCTGTGCAATCACCGGCAGCCGTTTGTGCTCCTCACCCGCCTCAAAAACAAAGACATCGGCGGTGTACCCGGCCGCTTCAAAGGAACGGAGCACCCGCCCGGCAAACAGCGGAAAAACATGTGAATCGGTCACAATCAGGGCACGGGTGCCCCGGTTGACCTCCCGGGACAGCTCCCCTGCATGGTCCAGCAGGTCCCTTCCAATCAGAATATCATAGGGACGGGAAGTGCCTACATGAATGGTCTGCATATGGATTCCTCCTTGGATAGGAATGATCGCGTCAGGGATTTTGCTCCTTGCATCGGCGGCCCTGTGCCAAGATCTGCTCCAGCGCAGCGCGGTCACCGGCCGCAATGGTTTCGCGGTAGCGCTGCAGGCGGGAGATCAACCCGTCGATCTCCCCGCACAGCGCGTCGCTGTTGAGCAGGAACAAGCGGCTCCAAAGCTCCTCATCCACCGTGGCCACGCGGGACACATCCCGGTAGCTCCCGGCGGAAAAGCCGCGGTACTGGGGGCAGACGGGAGAGGTCACATACGCCCCGGCCAGGACATGGGGCAGCTGGCTGGTAAAGGCGATGACCCGGTCGTGCTCCTGCGGGGTGGTGACCGTCAGCCGGGTGCAGCCCAGTGCCTGCGCCAATTCTTTGATGGTGTCCAACGCTTCGGGATCGGTATCCGGCGTGGGAGTCAGGATGTAGCTGGCCGCCACAAACAGGTCGGCATCGGCATTGCCAAAGCCGCTGTGTTCCCGGCCGGCCATGGGATGCCCGCCCACAAAGCGCAGGCCCCTTTCCCGGCAGAGAGGCTCGCAGGGCTCCACAATGGCCCGTTTCACCCCGCAAACGTCGCTCACAATGGCGCCGGCCGGAATTTTTTTGGCATGGGCTCCCAGAAAGTCCACCAGATGATGGGGAGCCAGCGCCAGCATCACCACATCCGCCTGCTCCAAAAGCTTTGGTCCGCCCGCTTGGTCCACCGCCCCTTGGGCAAGTGCCGCCTCACAGACAGCGGGATTGCTGTCGATGCCCAGCAGCCGGTACGGGGTGCGCCGCCGCCATGCCAACGCCATAGAACCACCAATAAGCCCCAGGCCCACGATCGCGATCACCGGCGGTTTTGACTGCTGCATATCAGTCCTCCCGCTTGGCGACCGTTTTTCCGAAGATCGGCGCGATCTCCCGGATACGGGCAGCCAGTTTGTCGAACTGGGCGGGGGTGATGGACTGGGCGCCATCCGACAGCGCATGCGGTGGATCGTTGTGCACTTCAATAATCAGGCCGTCCGCACCGGCGGCAACCGCCGCCAGAGCCAGCGGCTCCACCAAGCTGCTGATCCCCGCCGCATGGGAGGGGTCTACCACCACCGGCAGATGGGACAGGCTTTTCAGTAGCGGAATGGCGGAAATATCCAGGGTGTTGCGGGTCATGGTCTCAAAGGTACGGATGCCCCGTTCGCACAGGATCACCTTTTCATTACCGGCGGCCATGATGTATTCCGCGCTCATCAGCAGCTCTTCGATGGTGTTGGCCAGGCCCCGCTTGAGCAGGATGGGCTTGTCGCATTTGCCCAGTTCCTTGAGCAGTTCAAAATTCTGCATGTTGCGGGCACCCACCTGGATGATATCCACATCCTCAAACAGCACCATATGGGAGGCCGACATGATCTCAGTCACAATGGGCAGGCCGGTTTTGGCACGGGCTTCCCGCAGCAGCTCCAGCCCACCGGCGCGCAGCCCCTGGAACGAATAGGGCGAGGTGCGGGGCTTGAACGCGCCCCCCCGCAGGAACGCCGCACCGGAGGCCTTGACATCCTTGGCCACCTCCAGGATCTGTTCTTCGGTTTCCACCGAGCAGGGCCCGGCGATGATCCCCAGCATCCCGCCGCCAATCACCGAACCGCCCCCCAGATCGATCACGGTATCTTCGGGATGGAACTTGCGGTTGGCCTTTTTGTATGGCTCCTGTACCCGCTTCACGCTTTCCACCAGGTCCTGCGCGCCCACCGATTCAATGTCCACAGCGGCGGTATCGCCCAGCAGTCCCAGCACGGTGGAATGTTCGCCGTACCAGGCGTTCACCTTAACGTCGTACTGCTTGGACAGCTGTTGGGAAAACGTTTCCACCTGTGCGGCGGTTGCGCCGGGTTTTAATACGATAATCATGGAAAAACCACAACCTTTCCTGTTGATAAAAATAAAAGCGGAACTCATAGCATGAGTTCCGCTACCACAACCAATTCACTTAACCGGGGGACAGATTTCCTCATGACAATCCATGTTCGATTTTCAGGCAGCCAAAAGCGTTCCGGCTAAAATAATAGCCGAAACCGGTAAAGCCTGTAAATCGATTGTCATAAGACAAATGCAGCATGTAAAATCTCCCCATGGACAATTTCCATTTCCGATCATACACCGATTTTTCCGCGTTGTCAACACTTATCTTCAGAATTTCTCCGGAAGCTTTCCACTGCCTGCGCAATGGCCGCCGCCACCCGCAGGGGCGTGTCCTCCCCGTCCACCTCCAGGTCGGCCGCCTCCCGGTAAAGGGGAAGCCGGGCAGCAAAGAGGTCGTATACCGCCTGCTGCTTGTCCTCGCGGGCCAGCAACGGGCGGGTGGTGTCCCCTTCCAACCGCTGCAGCACAGTCTGGGGGGAGACCTGGATCAGCACGATGCACCCGGTGCGCGCCAGCGTTTTTACATTTTGCGGAAAGGTCAGCGCCCCGCCCCCTGCGGCGATCACCAGGCCGCTGCGTGCTGCCAGGTCCGCGCAGGCCTCCCTTTCCCTTTGCCTGAAATCCGCTTCTCCAAACCGGGCAAAAATCTCAGAGACCGACATCCCGGCCTGCTGCTCAATAAAATCGTCCATATCCACAAACCGGCGGCCGGTCTGTTCGGCCAGCTGCCACCCCACGGTGGTTTTGCCGCAGCCCATAAATCCGCACAACACAATGTTATCCATGGAAGATCCTCTCCATTTCCGTCAACGCCTCTTCCACAACGTGCGCCACCTGTGCGGGATCAAATTCCCGGCCAAACCAGATGGCCTGCGCCTGGGCCGCCTGCCACACCAGCATGGCCATCCCCCCAATGGTGCGCGCCCCCTGCGCCCGGGCCATTTTCAGCAAACGGGTCTCACGGGGATTGTAGACCGCGTCAAACACCGCCCGCGTGCGGGAAAGCACCCCTTCCGTCACCGGGGAGGCCTCCACCTGCGGGTACATCCCCACCGGCGTGGCGTTGATCAGCAGGTCAAATTCCCCTTCCATATCGGAAAGGGAGGTGATGGTGTACTCCACATCCGGCACCAGCTCCTGCACAAAGGCCTTCAACGCAATGGCCGCCTCGCGGTCGGCCTCCCGCACTCCGTTGACAATGCGGCAACCGGCCAGAGCCGCCTCACAGGCAAAGGTGCGTCCCACACCGCCGCAGCCCAACAGAGCCACCCGGCCCGCCAAAGGAGCACCGCCCTCCTTGAGCGCACGCAAAAAGCCGTACGCATCGGTGTTATAACCCACCGCCCCCTGCGGGGTAACGGCAATGGTGTTCACCGACCGGTAGAGCTCCGCCCTCCCCTCCAGCCGCGCCAGCATGGGGATGACCGCCTGCTTGTGGGGGATGGTGACGTTGATGCCGCTGCAGCAGTCGAGCAGAGCGGGCAGCTCCTCTCCCAGCTTTTCGGGCGGAATATCCCGCATGGTATATTCCGCTTCTATGCCCAACAGGCCGAACAGGCGGCGGTGGATAAACGGGGACATGCTGTGCCCCAGCGGATGGCCGATAACGGCAAAGACGGGCAGATCGGACATGGCGGATTCCTCCTGACAAAAAATAAAGAAAAATATTTTGAAAACGATTGACAAAGCAAAGGTTTTTGCATACTATTACTAACAGAAGACGGCCGGAACCGGTTTTTACTATAACACAAAGGCGGCCGCCGTCGCAACCCCCTTGTACGGGGCGGGCCAAATTTGCGGTAAAGGAGGGGTTTGAGAGTGGTATTCGACAAGGTACGGACCATTGTCAGCAATCAGTTTGATGTGGACGAGGACACCATTACCCTCGACACCAACATTGCCGATGATCTGGGAGCCGATTCCCTGGACGTGGTGGATATGCTGATGTCGCTGGAGGATGAGTTTGACGTGGAAATTCCCGACGAGGAGATCGAGAACATCCACACGGTGGGCGAAATCGTTTCCTATATTGAAGAGCATATGTGATTTGTCTGTCCTTTTCGGCTGCTGGTTTTCAGCAGCCGTTTTCTTTTGTCTGCAATTTTTTCGCCATAGGTCATCCCCCACGCAAAAAACCGGCTGCCGGTGTCCGGCAGCCGGTTTCGTATTAAGCGCGCCTTACAAAATGGCCAACAACACAAAGTTGAGAACAAACAGCGCCGTGACCACCCACAACACAGGGCTGACCTGCTTGGCCTCTTTTTTGCAGATCTTTACAATGCAGTACATCAGGAAGCCAAAGGCAATACCATAGGAAATGGAATACAGATAAGCCATAAACACGCTGGCAAAGAATGCGGGAATGGCTTCCGTGATATCTCCCCATTTGATCTCGGCAAAGGAGCTCATCATCATCACGCCCACAATAATCAGCACCGGTGCGGTAGCGGCTAAGGGAACCGCGCTGACAAAGGAGGCGAAAAATGCGCTGAGGATGAAGCAGATGGCGGTGACCACGCTGGTCAAACCGGTGCGTCCGCCCGCGCCGATACCGGCGGCACTTTCCACATAGGTAGTGGTGTTGGAGGTACCAAAAATGGCACCGACTGAGGTGGCGATGGCATCTGCAAACAGCGCCTTGTCCATTTTGGACTTAAAGCCGGAATTGGTCTCCATCGTCTTCTCGTCCTCTTCGCTGAAGATGCCCGACTTGCGGCCGGTGCCGATGAAGGTACCGATGGTATCAAAGGTATCCGAAATGGCAAAGGAGAAGATGGTGATAAGAATCAAGGGCAATTTGGCCACATCCGTAAACAGAGACCCGAGACCTTCCTTTGTAAAGATCACACCAAAGGTGCTGGGAAGGGCCTGGAGACACTCGGTAAAGCTGACCGTATCTCCCAGGCTGGTGACGCCGATGCCGGGAATCAGACCGATCAGGGTGGTCGCGATGATACCGATCAGCAGCGCGCCCTTCACCTTGAGCACCAGCAGCACCACAATCAGCAACAGGCCGAAAAGCGCCAGCAGGACCGACGGGGTGTTCAGGGTAACGATGGCGGGCACTGCCGAGGAATTGGCCACCGACGAACCACTTTCCAGCACCTGATAGGTGCCGGGGTCACTGGTAAACTGGATCAGGCCGGCGTTTTTCACGCCGACATAGGCGATAAACAGACCAATACCGCCGCCGATGGCGTTTTGCAGGCTCCGGGGTATGGACTTGATGATAAACTTGCGCAGCTTGGTCACCGTGATGATAATGTTGATCAGGCCGCAGATAAACACCATAGACAGCGCCTGCTGCCAGGTAAAGCCCAGCGTAAAACAGACAGTAAAGACAAAAAAGGCGTTGAGCCCCATCCCCGGAGCCTGCGCATAGGGGACATTGGCCACCAGGCCCATGACCAGGGTGCCGATGACCGAAGCGATGATGGTGGCCAGGAACACGGCGCCCCATTCCATTCCGGCTTGCGACAGCATGCGGGGGTTGACCATGATGATATACGCCATCGCCAGGAAGGTGGTGATACCGGCCATGATCTCGGTTTGGACATTGGTGCCGTTTTCCTTGAGCTTAAACAGCTTTTCCAAAAAGATCCCTCCTCAAAATTATTTGTGACACGCTTTGCGCCGTGGGAAGCGTTTGGACGTGTCACAAAATGCAGTTTTATTTTACAGAATTTTCCCTGTCCATGTCAAGAAAAAGTTCAAAATTTATTCATAATTCCTTTATTTTTGACAATCAGCCCTTATTTTCCTTTTTTCTTATCTCACTTTCCCTTGCAATTCCTCCATAGCTTCAAACACCCGAACGGGTTCTCACAGTCTCAAACATATCCGTGACAATTCATCTGAAACTTGACTGGGGCCTGTTTTCACAGGCCCTGGCCGGGTCTCTGCCGTATTCCGCCGCATTCCCTGATACAATAAAATGTCCAGCAAAGCATTCCGCATAGCGTTGTCCGATACATCAAAGCGGGCGGAACCCCATGGGGTCCCGCCCGCTCGCCTTACCGCCAAAACAGGCGGCAATTATTTCAGGTTGTTTTCCAGGGTGGCCAGCTCCTGCTTCAGTTCTGCCGGCAGCTTGTCGCCGAACTTGGCATAGAACTCCTTGATGCCGTCCACTTCGGTGCGCCACAGGGATTTGTCCACTTCCAGGATAGATTTCAGGGTTTCAATATCAAAGTCTTCCAGACCTTCGATGTTGATGTCCTCCGCCTTCGGGACATAGCCAATCGCGGTTTCGTTGGCATCGGCCTTGCCTTCACAGCGGTCGATAATCCACTCCAGCACGCGCAGGTTGTCGCCGAAGCCCGGCCATACAAAGTTGCCCTCGTCGTCGGTGCGGAACCAGTTGACGTTGAAGATCTTAGGCGCCTTATCGCCCAGCTTCTGGCCCATCTCGATCCAGTGAGCCCAGTAATCGGCCATATGGTAGCCGCAGAAGGGCAGCATGGCCATCGGGTCACGGCGGACAACACCCACCGCACCGGTGGCGGCAGCTGTGGTCTCGGACGCCATAATAGAGCCTACGAACACGCCGTGGTTCCAGTCGCGGGATTGGTACACCAGCGGAGCGGTCTTGGCACGGCGGCCGCCGAACACGATCGCCGAGATCGGCACGCCTTCGCCGGAATCAAACTCGGCAGAGATGCACGGGCAGTTTTTCGCCGGAGCGGTAAACCGGGAATTGGGATGCGCGCCCTTGGAGCCGTCGGTGCAATCCCATTTCTCGCCCTTCCAGTTCAGCGCATTCTTGGGCGGGTTCTTGTCCAGGCCTTCCCACCACACGGTGTTGTCGTCCAGGTTCTGCGCCACATTGGTGAAGATGGTTCCCTTGCGGGTGGACGCCAGCGCGTTGGGGTTGGACTTTTCGTTGGTGCCGGGAGCCACACCGAAGAAGCCATTCTCCGGGTTCACAGCCCACAGGCGGCCATCCGGGCCGATCCGCATCCAGGCGATGTCATCGCCCACGCACCAGACCTTGTAGCCCTTTTCGCGGTACAATGCCGGCGGGATCAGCATGGCCAGGTTGGTCTTGCCGCAGGCAGACGGGAACGCTGCCGCGATGTATTTGATCTCACCCTGCGGATTTTCCAGGCCCAGGATCAGCATGTGCTCCGCCATCCAGCCCTCTTTGCGGCCCAGGTTGGAAGCGATGCGCAGCGCAAAGCATTTTTTGCCCAACAGCACGTTTCCGCCGTAACCGGAGTTGACCGAAATGATGGTGTTGTCCTGCGGGAAATGGCAGATATAGCGTTTTTCCTCATCAATGTCGCATTTGCAGTGCAGGCCGCGCACCCAGTCGTCGCTGTCGCCCAGAGCGTCCAACACATTCTGGCCCACACGGGTCATAATGGCCATGTTCAGCACCACATAGATGGAGTCGGTCAGCTCAATGCCGTATTTGGCAAAATGCGAACCCACCGGGCCCATCGAATACGGGATGACATACATGGTGCGGCCCTTGTAGCTGCCCCGTGCAATGTCGTACAGCATTTTGTAAGCTTCGTCCGGAGCCATCCAGTTGTTGGTGGGACCGGCATCTTCCTCTTTTTCAGAGCAGATGAAGGTGCGGTGTTCCACACGGGCCACGTCGTTGACCGCGGTGCGGTGCAGATAGCAGCCCGGCAGTTTTTCCTGATTGAGTTTGATCATCTCGCCGGTGGCGCAGGCTTCGGCGCGCAGCGCTTCCAGCTGAGCTTCCGACCCATCGATCCATACCACATTATCCGGCTGGACCAGTTCTTTTTTCTCTTCGATCCAGGACAGGACCGATTTGTTGTTGGTCATAATACAAAATCCCCTTTCGTGAAATTTCGTGAACGGTTCTTATTATAAAATGTTCCTTTCCGATTGGCAATATCCAAAATGTAAAGAATTTGATAATTTTTTGACGATAATTGAGAATCCTGCATATCCACCCGCCAAATCCTGCAAAATCGCCCCGAATCTTTCCTTTATTCCGCCTCGATCGGCATCGTCGCGCAGGCGTTTAGGTCCCACCCGGCGGTGTGCCCGGCCTTGAATTCGTAATAGGCCTGTGCCCCCACCATGGCGGCGTTGTCCCCACACAGGGACAGGGGCGGCAGATACAGAGGCAGTCCCCGCTTTTCGCATTCCGCAGCCATCCGGCGGCGCAGCTCCCGGTTGGCGGATACCCCTCCCGCCAGCACGATCTGCCGCGCACCGGTCTCTTCCGCTCCCCGCAGAGTGTGGTCGCACAGAATATCCACCACCGTATGACGCAGGGAAGCCGCCAGGTCGGGGACCGGCAGAGTCTGTCCCTTCTGTGCGGCCTGATGCAGCCGGTTGATGACCGCCGTTTTCAGCCCTGAAAAGCTGAAATCATATGCGCTGCCCTCCACCTTGGGATGGGGGAAAGAGAAAGCGGCCGCATCCCCGGTTTCGGCGATCTCATCCAGGTGCACCCCGCCGGGATAGGGCATTCCCATGGCACGGGCCGCCTTGTCAAAGCATTCCCCCGCCGCATCGTCGCGGGTGCGCCCCAGCACCCGGAACCGGGTGTAATCCTCCACCATCACCAAATGGGTGTGCCCCCCCGACACCACCAGGCAAAGAAACGGCGGCTTCAAATCGGGATGGGCCAGATAATTGGCCGCGATATGAGAGCGCAGATGGTGCACCGGTATCAGCGGCTTGCCCGACGACATGGCCAGCCCCTTGGCAAAATTCACCCCCACCAGCAAAGCGCCGATCAGTCCGGGCGCATAGGTGACCGCGATCCCGTCTATCGAAGGGAGCGCCGTTCCCGCCTGTTCCAGCGCCTGCCGCACCACGCCGGAGATCGCCTCCGCATGGCGGCGGCCCGCAATTTCCGGCACCACGCCGCCGTAGCGTTTGTGCTCTTCCACCTGGGAAGCCACCACATTCGACAAAGCCCTGCGGCCGTCCTCCACCACGGCGGCGGCTGTTTCATCACAGGACGATTCGATCGCCAGAATCTTCATAATACCCGTTTCCCCTTTTCAATAGCGATAGGAATAAATGGCCGCATCTTCGGTCGGGTCACGATAAAACCCGGGCCGGATGCCGTCTTTTGTAAACCCCAGTTTTTCATACAGCGCCACCGCCGCCCGGTTGGAGGGGCGCACCTCCAGCGTCAGCCGGGCCAGCCCTTTCTCCCGGCCATATTGCAGCAAATCCTTCAGCAATGCGGTCGCCGCACCGCAGCGGCGGCTGGCCGGGTCCACTGCCACATTGGCCACAAACCCCTCGTCTCCTGCGATATGCATCCCGGCATATCCCACGATCTGCCCGCTGCGCTCGGCCACCCTGAAACAGGCGGCCGGGTTGTCCGCTTCCTCTTCCAGCCCTTCCCGTGTCCAGGGGTGGGCAAAGCAGGCGGCTTCGATTGCCGCCAGCGCGGCCGCGTCCTCCTTTGCAAACGGGCGCACGGTGATCTCCCCCTGCTGTGAGGCGAGCCCGGCCGCCACCTGCTCGGCCACCCGCTGCAGCGCATCCCGCGTGCGGCGATATTCTTCCTCATCCCCGCCAAAGGGATCGGGTACCGGCGGCGAGGGCAGGATGATTTTGAGTTGAGGGATGCCGATGGACAGCAAAAACTGCCGGTGGGAGGGGGTCATCACCAATATCCGGTCGGCTTGCTCCAGCAGTTCGGCCGTTACCTGCCGGGACCGGTGGCCGGAAATATCCATTCCCCATTCCGCCATTACCGCCACCGCTTCCGGAGAAGCCGGCGCGCCGTTTGCGGCCAGTCCCGCGCTTTCCACCTGTATATCCCCCCGACCCACCTTTTGAAGGGAACGGGCCAGCAGGGCCTGCGCCATCGGGCTGCGGCAGGTGTTGCCGGTGCATACGCATAAAATCATCATATTGCATCATCCTTATACATATATAGTAACTTGCACAGGGCAGGAAAACATGCCATAATAAGCAACAGTAGATACCAAAGGAGGAACCGGCATGCCGCCATTGTTCAATGCCCGCGACAGCCGCTACCGTTCGCCCACGGGAGCGGTGGAAAGCGGGACATCCGTTTTTTTCCGCATCTGCCTGCCCCGCGACTGGCATTGTTCGGGAGCCTGGCTGAATATCTGTCCCGACCAGAAGCCGGACGAGGAATACGGTATGTTCTGGGCCGGGATGGAAGGGAGCGACCACGAATGGTGGGACTGCCATTACACCCCATCTCAGGAGACCCTGTATTGGTACGGATTTTCCCTTCAGCTCCCCGGCGGGAGATGCCACCTTGTCCGCCAGCCGGACAGCACAGCCGCCCGATCGGGGCAGCCGGGAACCCGCTGGCAGCTCACCAGCTACCGTCCCGGTATGGACACGCCCGACTGGCTGTCCGGCGGGGTGATGTACCAGATCTTTCCCGACCGGTTCGCCCGGTCCGGCCAGCCCAAAAGCGGCATGCCGGCCGACCGCGTCCTGCGCAGCGACTGGGGAGGACAGCCCGTATGGCAGCCGGACCCCACCGGACAGGTGCGCAACAACGATTTTTTTGGAGGCGACCTGAAAGGGATCGAGCAGCGGCTCGACCGGCTGGCCGAATTGGGTGTGACCTGCCTGTATCTCAACCCCATTTTTGAAGCACACTCCAACCACCGGTACGACACGGCGGATTACGAAAAAATCGACCCGCTGCTGGGCAGTGAGGAGGATTTCCGCTCCCTGTGCCGCACAGCGGCCACGCTGGGAATCCGTATCATCCTGGACGGGGTGTTCAGCCACACCGGGGCCGACAGCCGGTATTTCAACCGCACCGGCCGCTACGGCGAACGGGAGGGGGCCTACCGCTCCATGGAATCCCCCTATTATCCCTGGTATCATTTTCAAAACTGGCCCCATCAGTACACCGGCTGGTGGGGCTTTACCACCCTGCCGGAGGTAAATGAAAACCACCCGGCTTTCAAGGAATATATCCTGGGCAAAAACGGCATTGTCCGCCGCTGGCTGGCGGCCGGGGCCTCCGGCTGGCGGTTGGATGTGGCCGACGAGCTGCCCGATGAATTTTTGGATGACCTGCGCCAGGCGGCCAAAGCCGAAAAGCCGGACGCTCTGGTGCTGGGCGAGGTATGGGAGGACGCCAGCCAAAAGGAAAGCTACGGCCACCGCCGCCGGTACCTGCTGGGCGACCAGCTTGACAGTGTGATGAACTATCCCTTCCGCGAGGCTGTTTTAACGTTTTTAACAGGCGGCGACAGCGCCGGTTTTTACAACACCGTAGGGGAGATTGTGGAGCATTATCCCCGCCCGGTGCTGCGGCTGCTGATGAACCACATCGGCACCCACGATACCGAACGGGCCCTCACCGTCCTGGCCGGAGAACCGGCAGGCGGGCGGGGCCGCAGCTGGCAGGCGCAGCAGTTCCTTTCCGCCGCACAGCGGCAAAGAGGGCTGCGGCTGCTCCGGCTGGCCGCCGTTTTGCAGTACTGCCTGCCCGGCGTCCCCTGTCTATATTATGGCGACGAGGCCGGGATGGAGGGCTACCGCGACCCCTTTAACCGGGGCTGTTACCCCTGGGGCCGGGAGGATAAAGACCTGCTGGCCTGGTACCACAAACTGGGCCAGATCCGCCGAATCAGCACCCCGCTCAGGGAAGGCGACTGGCATCCTCTGGATACCGGCCGGGATGTGGTGGCCTTTGTCCGCACACAGGGTGAAACGGCTCTGCTCTGCGCTGTGAACCACAGCGACGGGGAGCGCACGGTGGCGCTCCCCCCCATTTGGCAGGGACGCACCGTCAATTTAGGCGGTGGCTGGACCGAATCCCAATGGCTGCACCTGCCGCCGCTGGAATGCGCCGTGATGCTCAAAGAAGAGCCGGAAGCCTGAGCGGAACACTCTGCTGTCCGCCGGCCAGGCCGGCCGCGTCACTTGCCCACACAAAACCGGGCAAACACCTCGTCCACCACGGTCTGGGTGGCCCGCTCTCCTGTGAGAACAGCCAGGGCTTCGATCGCACCGTCCACGCTCACCGAAACGGCGTCGGGCGTTAGCCCAGCATCCACGGCGGTCAGCGCTTCGTCCAAGCATTCCCGGCAGCGCAGCAGCGCATCCCGCTGGCGTTCGGTGGTTAAAATCGGCTGGGATTCATCCAGCCCGGCCACGCCGGTCAGTTCCCGTACCGCCGCCTCCAGTTCGTCCAGGCCGGTGCCGTCCCGGGCGGACAGTACCACAGTATGGGGACAAAGGGCCCTCACTTCTTGTGGCGAAAGGGACAGCTCCAGATCGGCTTTGTTGATGATGGCAATGGCTGGGGTTCCCTTTAAGGAGAGCAGCAGGGTGCGGTCCTCCTCCGATAGGGGAGAAGAGCCGTCCAGCACGGCCAGGACCAGTGCGGCGGACTCCATGCGGGAGCGGGCGCGCTGTACCCCGATGGTTTCCACCCTGTCCCCCGATTCCCGCAGCCCGGCGGTGTCGGACAGCCGCAGGGTGATGTCACCCAGGCGGACGGTCTCCTCCACCACGTCGCGGGTGGTGCCGGGTATGTCGGTGACAATGCTGCGCTCCCATCCGGCCAGCTGGTTCATCAGGGTGGACTTGCCCACATTGGGCCGTCCGGCGATCACCGTATCCACCCCTTCCCGCAGCACCCGGCCGGCGTCAAAGGTATCGAGCAGCCGCTGCACCTCCTGCCGCGCGCTCAAAAGCACCTGCCGCATGGCCTCCGGCTGCAAATCCGGGATGTCGTCGTCGGGATAGTCCACAAAGGCGGCAAACTGGGCCGCCATACCCGCCAGATCCCGGCGCACCTTGTCCATGCGGGCGGACAGATGTCCCTCCCGTGCCGAAAGCGCCGCTTTGGCGGCCAGCCGTCCGCTGGCCGCGATGCTGTCCATCACCGATTCGGCGGCGGTGAGGTCCATTTTCCCGTTCATAAACGCCCGGCGGGTGAATTCCCCCGGCCCGGCCGGGGCTGCGCCCGCCTCCAGCAGCGCCCGCAGGGTCCGCTGGAGCAGATACAGCCCTCCATGGCAGGACAGCTCCACCACGTCCTCCCCCGTATAACTATGGGGGGCGCGGAAGACCAGCGCTATGGCATCGTCGATATCCCCGCCGGCGTCGTGCACATATCCGTAAAGAGCCGTATACCCCGCCGCCTTTTCCAGACTGCGGCCGCGCCCGGCAGGCCGGAACACCTGCGCGGCAACGGCCACCGCCTCGCTCCCGGACACGCGGATGACCCCCAGCCCGGCCGGAGCGGGCGGGGTTGAAATGGCGGCAATGGTACGGCTCATAACAAAACTCCCTTTTGATTGCTGACTATCAGTATACCGCAAACGAAACGGGTTGTCCAGAATTCGGGACGGGTTTATCTTGCAACCCTTTGCAGGACATGCTACAATACAAACAGAAAAGCGGATTCACAAAACGAGGAGGAATACGATGGAACAGCTGAAAACAGCCAATTTATTTGATCTGGAACACACGCTGGCGGCCCCGCTGCTGACGGAATGCGAATTCCCGTGGGAGGCTCTGCCCAAGATCGGCGCGTTTATTGAAGAATTGGGCGCCTCTTTACCGGAAGATGAGTACTACCAGCCGGTCCCGAAAATCTGGATTCACAAAACCGCCACAGTGGCTCCCACCGCCGGTTTGGGGGAGAAGGTAATCATCGGCCCCAACGCGGATATACGCCACGGGGCGTTTATCCGCCAAAACGCGCTGGTGGGGGCGGACGCCGTGGTGGGCAATTCCACCGAACTGAAAAACGTGATCCTGTTCGACAAGGTACAGGTGCCCCACTACAATTATGTGGGGGATTCGATTTTGGGATACAAAGCGCACATGGGGGCGGGGGCCATCACCTCCAACGTGAAAAGCGACCGCTCGCTGGTATCCGTGACCATCGACGGGCACCGCGCCATCACGGAGCTGAAAAAATTCGGTGCGATGCTGGGCGACGGGGCGGAAATCGGCTGCAACAGCGTGCTCAATCCCGGTTCGGTGGTGGGCCGTCACAGCGTGGTGTATCCCCTGTCCATGGTGAGAGGATTTGTACCCCCGCACAGCATCTACAAACGGCAGGGCGAGATCGTGGGGAAGGTGTGATTTTTTATCGCACATCGAAAGCAAGGATGAGCTGCAAAGCAATATGCGGCTTGTCCTTGCTTTTTATATCCAGATCCTTCAGCGTGCCATAACCGCGCTGTAAGGTTAAACGAAAGTTGAAGGCCCGCCATTCCTTGAGGCATAATGGTTTTCACCACAAAACACCTGTACCCCCAAAAGATTAACTATTAAAGCCTGCAAAGCTTTGTCAAGAGAAAAAAGTATCTTGCCCTCCATTCCATTTTGGGGATAGATGCGATAAACCGAATGGAGGGCAGCGGGGAACTTCGGGCCAAGTTGGCCCGAAGTAAGTGTAACAAAAAGCGCCTGACGGCATAAAGCCATCAGGCGCAAGGCAGCACCAAATATGATTTTCACTTTTTCGGCTTTTGGATAAACCGTTGCTTTTTCATCACTTACCCCTTATTGAAATTGAAATGAAATCAATGATGGATACCGCTTTACCGAACGATTTCCAAGTCGTTTGCCGCGGCCAAATTTTGAACTTCTCCTATGTTTTCTTTGGGGAAATCTTCCCCCAAAACGATTTGCTTAATAACTTTGGAGGAATTAGGCTGACTCTGTAAATCCAGTTCAAAACGCTCTTTGGGTTCATTAGTGAATAGTGTCATCAAGCCTAATCGATTCATGCCCTCATCATATTCGTATTTCTGGATCATTGTAATCGGAAAATCCGCCATATACTTTTCATCGTATGTATTCTGAAAAAGCAGGCGCATTTCTTCTTCTTTTTTATAATCCGCGCTCTTTATCACACCTCCTGCAAGGCATAAGATCAGCTTCCAAAAAAATTTATAGTCTACTTTTTTATCTTTAACCAGATTTGTAAAGAACCTGTTGTATATATCATCGGCAACTTTATCCATAAATTCTTTGGCATCGCTGCTGCTGTATGTCACTGTCCGCAGCGGTAAAACCTTTGGCGGCTCCGGACAATCAATCTTATCGCCATCGATATCTTTATAGTAGTGTCTTAGCGTCTCATCTATATTCTTTTGTAAAAGTTCTTCATCAAAGCCAAGCGCTACCCCGTTTTTATTGTTCGCATAATTTTCCCACAAATATTCATTATCTTGCCTTTTGCAAAACGAGGCTGAATAAAAAGGAACACAAAGCGATTCTTCATTTATTTTTAAGATTTCATCTGTAGTTAAGTTTTCCCGAATGTCTTGATAATGCCTGTGGTTAGATGTTAACAAATGAATGGTAGCATACAAATTGCCATAAAACCGATCTACCTTATCGTCCATACTTATAGACGAACCTAAATACAACTTTTGACTTTCCAGAATTTTTTTGGCAAGTTCAAATGCTGTATAATGGTAAATCATATAAATTCCCCTTTCGATAGATAGCGGCAGGCAGTATACCTGCCGCTATGTGTTGCCCTAATTTTCCCAAATCATTTGCTCACCTTTTTCGGTTATTCGATACCGGAAAACAGATCCGTCCTTATCTTTCACAAAATATCTGGCTTGACACCATTCATCCATACAGGCTTCCAAATCCCTTTGCTTCACGGGGGATAGCCCCCTTTTGAATATGTTAAACCAATGAAAATTCCAACAGATATTACTCCTTAAATTGAGCTTTTTCAATTCCCAAAGGACTTTTTCTTGTGTGGTTAACATAATAGTCATCGTCCTTTCTGTGCCAGTCAGTTTTCTTTGATAAACTTGTAGCCATAATCCATTACTGATGGTGATTCAGGATTTTCTTTTTGCAAAAGTTCAACCGCTTTTGCGGGAGCGCTAAGGTCGGATGGAGAAACAGGCGTATATCCGTTTTCATCGTCGCCCATGCTCCAACCTGTAGGATCTTGGAAAAAGATTGATGTAAGCGAATCGCACTCAAGAAATGCATCAGGCCTGATCTCTTTGACAGTTGACGGTATTGTTATATTTTTTAATGAAATGCAACGGTAAAACGCACGATTATCAACTTCAGTAAGTCCTTCTTCCAGTACGACATTAGTAAGCGCACTACAATTAGAAAAAACATTATTAGATAGTGATTTTACAGAAGCCGGAACTGTAACGGAAGTTAAAGAGGAACAGTTTTCAAAAGCTCTCACACCAACAGAAATCACATTATCTCCTAAATCTACTGTTCTCAGCCCAGTACAGCTTGCAAAAGCTGAAGTGCCAATAGTGGTTTCACCTTTACCAAAATTTATGGTTGCTAATTTGGGACAATTATGAAAAGTATTATCTCCAATAGAAGTTTTATTATTGCCAAAAGTTATTGCTTCCAAATTAGGACAAGCGGAAAATGTTCCGCCAGTAAGAGAGGTTTCTCCGTTTCCGAAATACACTGCTTGCAAATGAGGTAATTCATAGAAGGCTGCTTCGATAAAAGTTTTGCCATCACCAAAATGCACTGTTTCCAAACTGGTACAATCAAGAAAAGCAGAAGAGGCAATAGAAGTCTCACCATCGCCAAAATACACTGTCTTCAGGCCGCTACATAAGTAGAACGCACCCATTTCAATAAAGGTATTACCGTCACCAAAGTGCAAGACTTCCAGATTTGTGCAAGATTGAAAAGCAAACTCTCCAATAGTGATTTCACCACCACCAAAGTTCAAGGTCGTCAGATTAGTACAGCACCAGAAAGAAAGAGATCCTATAACAATTTCGCCATTTCCAAAATTTACAGTCGTCAGGTTGGTACAACCCGAAAAAGCCAATTTTCCAATAGAAGTTATGTTATCACCGAAAGTTACTGTTTCCAAACTAGTACATCCTTCAAAAGCATTATCAGCAACACTTGTAATCGGGATCCCATGATATGTATTAGGTATTGTAAGGGACGAGTGATTAGCAGAAGGAACGGCATCCAAAACCTCATATGTTCCATCGGACTTTAAGCGATAGGTCAATTCTGGCTTTGGCTCGGTATCTCCAGCGTACTCTTTTACACCATCCGTATAAGTTACCCACAGCTCACCGTCGATGATTTCCAGCTTTTCAATGCCGCGGCCGGCTGCGCCGGTATCGCCCTTGTCGCCTTTTTCGCCTTTCTCGCCCTGGGCACCTGTCGCACCGGTAGCACCCTGCGGGCCCTGTGCGCCGGTGTCGCCCTTTTCACCTTGCGGGCCCTGCGCGCCGGTATCGCCCTTTTCTCCCTTCAGGGAAGCGAGCCAGTCCTTTTCCGAGCCCTGGTAGCCGCTTTCCACTGCCAGTTCATAGGCAGATTTGCCGTCGGCGCCTTTCAAACTGACAAGCCATTCCTGCATCGTGCCAACATAGCCGCCCTCGCAGGCCAGCTCATAGGCTGACTTACCGTCTGCACCCGTCGCACCGGTGTCACCTTTATCACCCTTATCACCTTTGGCTCCTACCAGAGAAGCAAGCCACTGCTCCAAGGTGCCTTCGTATTCGGGATTGACCTCTTTGAAAAGTTCAAAAGCCGATTTGCCGTCGGAACCGTCTGCGCCTTTTGCGCCGTCTGTTCCGTCCTCACCGTGTAAAGAGGCCAGCCATGCGGCCAAATCCCCTTCAAAGCCGTTTTCCTGCGCCAATTCAAAAGCCGATTTGCCGGTTTCACCCTGCTCTCCGGCAATCCCTTTCAGAGAAGCCAGCCATTCCTCCTCGCTACCGTCAAAGCCTTTTTCCACCGCAAGGGCATAAGCCGACTGGCCATCCGCGCCGGTATCACCTTTATCTCCTTTGGCTCCCGTATCGCCTTTATCGCCCTTATCTCCTTTTTCGCCGGTTTCTCCGATCAGGGAATCCAGCCATTCATCCAGTGTTCCGGTATAGCCCTGCTCCACAGCCAAGTCATAGGCTGATTTGCCGTCGGCACCCGTCGCACCGGTGTCACCTTTGTCGCCTTTCTCGCCTTGCGCTCCCATATCCCCCTTGTCGCCCTTTTCGCCTTTTTCACCGGGATCACCCACAAGAGAAGCCAGCCATTGCTCGACTGTGCCTTGATAGCCCTTTTCCACCGCTAAATCATAAGCAGATTTACCGTCGGCCCCGGTTGCTCCGGTGTCGCCTTTGGCTCCGGTTGCCCCTACCAGAGAGGAAAGCCATTCTTCCAAAGTACCCTGATAGCCTTTTTCCTGCGCCAGTTCAAAGGCCGACTTGCCGTCTGCGCCAGTCGCACCGGTGTCACCTTTGTCTCCTTTTTCTCCCTGCTCACCGGTATCGCCTTTTTCACCTTTCGCACCTACAAGAGAAGCAAGCCAGGACTGCATATCGCCGTCATAACCGGCCAGCACCGCCAATTCATAGGCAGACTTGCCGTCTGCGCCAGTTGCTCCCGTATCACCCTTGTCACCTTTGTCTCCCTTTTCGCCGTCTGCACCCGCTTCACCTACAAGAGAAGCCAGCCACTGTTCGACGGTGCCCTGATAGCCATTCTCCACAGCCACGTCATAGGCAGATTTGCCAACCAGAGTAGAGAGCCATTCTTCCTGTGTACCGGTATAGCCGCTTTCCTGTGCCAGTTCAAAAGCCGACTTACCGTCTGCGCCCGTAGCACCCGTTGCGCCGGTGTCACCCTTATCGCCTTTGTCACCCTGTTTTCCTACCAAAGAGGCCAGCCATTCGCTTTCCGTGCCCTCAAAACCGTTGGCCTGTGCAATTTCATAGGCAGACCTGCCGTCTGCTCCGGTAGCTCCGACAAGAGAGGTCAGCCAATCGGACAGGGAACCGGTATAGCCGTTTTCCTGCGCCAGTTCAAAGGCTGATTTGCCGTTGGCACCTGCCGCGCCGGTATCACCCTTGTCGCCTTTCTCGCCCTTTTCTCCTACAATGGAAGTGAGCCATTCTTCTTCGGTGCCGGTATAGCCATTCTCCTGCGCCAGTTCAAAAGCCGATTTCCCGTCAGCGCCAGTTGCGCCGGTGTCGCCTTTGTCACCCTTTTCGCCCTTGGAGCCGACAAGAGACAGCAGCCATTCGCTTTCGGTGCCGGTATAACCGTTTTCCACCGCTAAATCATACGCCGATTTTCCGTCGTCACCTTTACTACCGGCAATTCCCACCAGAGAGGAAAGCCAATCATTTTCCGTGCCTTCATACCCATTTTTGACCGCAATTTCATAGGCCGACAAGCCGTCCTTGCCTGTCAGTGTGGTGAGCCAATCGGAAAGGGAGCCGGTGTATCCGTTCTCCTGTGCCAGTTCAAAAGCCGACTTGCCGTCGGCACCGTCTGCACCCTTTGCGCCGTCCTTGCCGACAATGGCCGTCAGCCAGTCATCCAGCGTTCCGGTGTACCCATTTTCCACGGCCAATTCATACGCCGATTTGCCGGCCGCACCTGTCTTTCCCGTTTCGCCGGGTGCGCCAATCAGCGAGCCAAGCCATTCTTCGATACTGCCGGTGTAGCCATTCTCGACCGCTAATTCATACGCTGATTTTCCGACTTTTCCCTCGGGGCCGGTTTCACCAGCAAGAGACATCAGCCATTGTTCCAAATCGCCGGTATAACCGTTTTGTACGGCCAGATCGTAGGCCGACATGCCGTTTTCCACCTGTGTAGATGCCGGGACAGTCCCTCCCGTTCTGTGCACGATGAACGCCGCCGCAAAGGCGATGGCGATCATCAGCAAAAGTACCACGATAATTCTTATGACTTTCGCGGCCGCTTTCTTTTTTGTCGTTTTTGTTGCAGCATGTGCATTTTCCATTTCTGCCTACCTGCTTTCTTAAATGATGTTGTTTGCAACATAATCCGTATTATGTAATAAAAGCGGATAAGCGGCTGCGCCTTCGGACTTGCAGAGGCAAAAAGAACCGGAAAACGGCATGTAAAACGAGCGCAGAAAAACAAGCCTTTTCAATCCCTGCTTTGAAAAGGCTTTATTGTGCTGCAAAAAAGTTTGACAATATCCGAGAAATTTATGCTTTCTTATGCAAAACACCTTGCCATTATTTCTGAATCGTGATAAAATGGCATTAAAATAATAGGTTAAGTATGCCCATTGCAACATAATACGGATTATGTATTCAGCCGCCTATCTGGGCGGCTTTTTTCATAGGATCAGCCGCATATGTTCCAGCTTTCTGCGGTGCTCCGCACCGGTGGAAATGATATAAAGGCGTGTCGTGTCAATGCTGCTGTGTCCGAGAATATCCGCTAGCTTGGCAATATCTTTTTCAAGGCCATAGAAGATTCTTGCAAAGAGATGACGCAGATTGTGCGGAAATACTTTCTTTGGATTGACATTTGCCTCGGCGCATAGTGTTTTCATCTCCCGCCAGATGTTGGTGCGGCTTATGGGCCTTCCGCTTTTGGTAATGAAAATACATCCCGATTGTATCCCTTGCTCCGCTGCATAGTGGAGCAGCTTCTTTTGCAGTTCCCGCACGAGGAATACTGTCCGTGTTTTGCCCTTTAACGAAATAACTGCCTTGCCGCATTTCACCGAGTCCACCGTTATATACTGTAATTCGCTCACCCGTATCCCTGTACCGCAAATGGTTTGCAGAATCAGGTTCAGCCGTTTGTTCCGGTTTTGTGCTGCCGTCCTGCAAAGCCGGATGTACTCCGGCTTGGTAAGTTCCCTTTCTTCTGCGCAATACATCTGCCGCTGGATTTTCAGCAAACGGACGCAGCAGCTTCCCAAGCCGCAAAACCGCAGAAAACGGTTGACAGCAATCAGCATGGAATTGACGCTGACGGGAGCATACCGGGCTGTCAGGTGTTCCTTGTAAGACATAACAACCTGTTTGCATATGTTTTGCCCGGCCAAAAAGCCAAGGAATCCCCGCGCATCCCGCAGGTATTTTTCAATAGTGTTTTCGCTTTTCTCCTCCTTGCGCAAATACTGCTCAAACGCAGACAGCCGTTGGTTCATCGTACATCCCTCCGTAATTGTTTTGGCGGACTGTTAAGTTAAATGAAAATTGAAGACCCGTCAGTCCTTGAGGTACAATGGTTTCACCACAAACCCAAGTACCTCCCGAAAGGAGACGAGTCTTCATGGCAGAATTATACCCGGTGAGCCGCCCAGAGTGCAACAACAAAACGGATTTTTATCGTTATGGAAATATCACACGGACAATCGTTTCTTTAAAATATATTTATGAAAAATCAAATTATAGCTGATTATTTAATGTATTTTAACCGGTTTTGGCTGGAAAATATTGATAATATTCTTTATAACAAACTAAGTATAGCCTGTTAGAAAACCATTAACGTCCAACAGAAAAGGAGGAAAACGTATGAAACGACGTACACAAACAGGCAGGAGGATGCTTGCCATGGCCGCAGCCGCCGTCCTGGCAGCGGGCTGTGTGGCCATGCCTCTGCCTGTGCCGCAGGCAGAACCCGAAGAAACCCTCCCGTATATGGACACATCCCTTTCCTTTGAGGAGCGGGCGGCCGATCTGGTCTCCCGTATGACGCTGGAGGAAAAAGCCAGCCAGTTGGGCAACGATGCAGCCTCTATCAACCGGCTGGGTGTGTCCAAATATAACTACTGGAGCGAGGCGCTGCACGGTGTAGCCCGCTCCGGGGAGGCCACCTCTTTTCCCTATTCCATTGCTATGGCGGCCACCTGGGATCCGGAGCTGATCCAACAGATTGCCAGCGCCACATCGGATGAGGCACGGGGGTATTCTAACGGGAAAGGCAAGGGCCTTTCTTACTGGTCCCCCACCATCAACATGGCGCGTGATCCCCGCTGGGGTCGTAACCATGAGACCTATGGAGAGGATCCTTTCCTTACCACCCAGATCGGCAGTGGGTTCGTCAAGGGTATGCAGGGAGACGATGAAAAGTATCTCAAAACCATCGCTACCATCAAGCACTATGCGGCCAACAACAGCGAGTATAACCGTCACAACGGGTCCTCCAACATGGACGACCGCACCCTGCGGGAATATTATACCCGCGCATTCAAGGGAGTGGAACGGCAGGCAGATGTGGCCTCGGTGATGAGCTCCTACAATCGCGTCAATGAGATTCCGGCCTCGGCCAACACCTATCTGCTGGATACTCTGCTTCGCCGCACCTTTGGGTTTGATGGCTACGTTACCAGCGACTGCGGCGCTATCCAGAATGTCTATGCCGACCACAAGTACCAGCCGGCAGGCTGGGACGAGCCGGTGGATGCGGCCGGTGCCACCGCCGTATGCATCCAGGCAGGTACCGACATCGACTGCGGCAGCGTATACAAAGCCAATGCGGTGGAGGCGGTGCAACGCGGCCTGATGAGCGAGGATGATATCGACCTGGCTCTGGTGAGGCTGTTTACTGCCCGTATGCAAACCGGTGAGTTTGATCCCGCCGGTTCGGTGCCCTACCGCAGCGAGGACTATTCCTTTGACAGCCAGGTGGAAAACGCCGAGCATACAGCGCTGGCCGAATCCTCTGCCAACGAGGCTATCGTGCTGCTGAAAAATGAAGCGGCTGCGGGCGAAAGCGACCCGATCCTGCCGCTGGATATCCAAACAGACAAAAATATCGTGATGCTCGGCGAGGTCGCCAACAAGGTGGAACTCAGCGACTATTCCGGCACTCCCAGCGAGGAGAATATGTCCACCCCCATCCAGGGCATGGAAGCACTCGGAGCGAATGTCACTTACATCGAGGGGGGCGCCTCCTCCGGCAGCGCGACCGGTTCTTACATCTGCAACATGAAGGATGTTGTTATCACCAACAAGGACGGCAGCAGCATCACCCTGAAACCGGAGGACGCCGTGGACCTGATGGGATGCCGTCTGGAGGAAGCCAATGGGAACATCGGCTACATCCTGCCCGGCGCGTCGCTGAAATACGAAGATGTGGATGTTTCCGGCATTGCTTCCATTTCGCTGCAGGTAGCCGGGGACGGTTCGGTCATTCCCGGCGGCATCACCGTCACCATCGGGTCGGCCAGCGGGATGCAGATCGCCTCTGTCGAAACGGGCAGTACCGGCGGCTGGCAGACTTATAAGCCGCTTGAGGCCGATGTTACGAGCAACGGCGGGGCCACCGTGACGGATCTGTACCTTTCTTTTAACGCCAAGCAGGAAGAGATTTCTTTCACTCAGCAGGAAGAGGAGAGCATCCGCAACGCAGACGCGGTGATTGTCTGCTTAGACGGAAATTCCTCCAGCGAGGGACGGGACCGCTCCACCATTATGATGCCCCAGGAGCAGACAGCATTAGCGACATCCGCCGCCGCACTCAACGACCATGTGATCGTCTATATCCAGTCGGTTGGCATGATGGAGGTAGGGACTTTTGCCGATGATGTCCAGGCCATCCTGTGGACCAGCTTTAACGGGCAGGCGCAGGGCAATGCGATGGCGCGGGTCATCTGCGGCGAGGCCAACCCCACCGCCAAGCTGCCCTTCACCTGGTACGCCCAAAATGCGGCATTGCCCACCATCGACGATTACGACATCCGCGGGGGCGAGGATTATGCCGGCTGGACCTATCAGTATTACACCGGCCCGGTCACCTATCCCTTCGGCTATGGCCTGAGCTATTCTTCCTATGAATACAGCAACCTGAAGATTACGAGCTCCGCAACCGTGACCCCCAACGATACCCTGACCGCAACGGTGGATGTGAAAAACACCAGCAACGTGGACGGCGAGGAGATCGTGCAGCTGTATGTAGCCGTGCCGAACAATGACGGCGTGGACCGCCCCTTCAAACAGCTCAAATCCTTTGAAAAGGTGGCGATCCCAGCCGGCGAAACCAAAACGGTCACCCTGACGCTGGATCTGTCCGACTGCTATTTCTGGGACGAGGAAGAAGGCCGGAATGTATACGATCAGGGCGAATATACCCTGTTTGTCGGGCCTTCCTCCGATAAAGACGATGAGCAGATGCAGAAAACCACCTTTACCATGGACGGCGAACTGACCCCCGAAATGGCGGTGGTCACCGCCACGGCGGACCGTGTCAAGCTCAACGCACTCAAGCCCGAAAAAGTCATCACGACCAGCCTTTCGGCCGTTATGAATGATGATTCTTTCTATGACCTGGAGAAGGGCGATGCGACCGTTTCCTATGAAAGCAGCAACGAAGCCGTCGCCACTGTGGACAATAACGGCATTGTCCATGCGGTAAACAGCGGCGTGGCCACCATCACGGCTTCGGTGACCATCGGCGGCAAGACCCTAACAGACAGTTTCCCGGTTGTAGTCACGGTCGAACTGGAAAGCATCCAGGTAAACGGCGAAGACATTTCCGGCTTTTCCGCCGCCCAAACGGAATACCGTGTTCCCGTCGATCCTTCTCCTCTTCCGGTGGTGACGGTTCCCGGTGTGCCGGACGAATATGTGAGTATCCAGAACGCCACATCGGTTCCGGGCGACGCCACGGCGACCATCCAGGTGGGCGACCGTTTCTATACTTATACCCTTCATTTCATCCAGCGAAGCCACGACTATGTGGCGGCTCGTTTTTCCGCTCTGGATGGGCAGATGCCCACCCTGGCCGACGGAAAGCTCTACAGCGATTGGAAGACGGTGGACGGCGGCCAGCCGGTCGACTTTACCGCCCATGACCTGGATGATCTGCACCTGCGCCTGACGGTCAGCCTGCGACAGACCGCCGGGGCCACTCTCGACGACGCCTCCGCCTATGGGGCCGGATTCATCAAGTTGCGATCGGTAGATGACAACGGTGAAAACAACATTGGCTGGAATATCCGGGATCTCAACCTGCACACCGGCATCAATTATGTGGATATCCCGCTGACCAAGCCTTCCGGCTCGGTGACCGGTGAGATCGACTGGCAGCGGGTAAACCGTATCATGTTCTATTTCGACGGGATCTATTCTGGCAGAGACGGCATGGAATTTGAGGTGGTCGTTTCCAATGCCATGGTGGTGGATGTCAGCCTGAGTCCCGCTCGCGAAGAATTGTGGCAGTATGTAGACGACGGCATCGATGAGGCCCATTACACCGAAGCGACTTTGGTGCCCTACCGCGCGGCAAGAGAAACCATCCTGCAGCTTATCTTCCGCGACGGCGAAGTGACCGAGCAGGAAACGCAGGCGGCCATCGACGCCTATCTTGAGGCCAAAGCCGGCCTTAAAGAGGAAACCTATCTTGTGGGGACTTTCTCCCAGTCGGCCGGCACCTATACGGTGCTCGACAACGGGGCGGGCGGTACCCTATATAACAACTGGAAGGACGGAGATGACATCCCGTACGACCTGAACCGCGACCGGAAAAATCTGCGGCTTCAGCTAACGGTGCAGTACCGTTCCGAAGTGGAAGGGATGGCTCCGGGCGATATCTGGAGCCGCCTGACAGTGAAGCTGCGCTCCAGCGATGAGCCAGACCCGAACAATCCCAACAACAGCGAGCACAATATCGGCTGGGACTTTTTCCCACAGGAAGGACAGGAAAACGGAACGCTCCGTCTTTCGATTGATTTGAGCAGCACGCCCACTAACTCCAAAGGCCAGATCGACTGGTCGGATATCCGCCGCCTGATCGTGCTGACCGATTTAAACCAGGCCGCCAGAGATGCCAGCAACGGAAAAAACGACCTTTACAGCATGGTGGTTACCGATGTGAAAATCGTGGACCTGACCAACATCCTTGCCGGGCAGGAACAGATCCGCGATTTGCTGGGCGAAGTGGTGGATACCACCGGCGTGGATGAGACCCTGGTGGCCGCCTACAACGATGCCAAAGCCGAGGCCGAGGCCGTCTGCGCCACCGAAATGGCCACCCCCGCTCAAATCTACTATGCTCATGTGGCGCTGCAGGAGGCTATCGAGGCCATTAAAGATGCGGGCGGCGATACTCCCTCCGTGGATAAAGCCGCGCTCGACGCATTAATCACCCAGGCGCAACAGGTGGACACCGCGCTGTATACCGATGCAACGGCCGGAGCCCTGGAGACGGCCCTGCAGGCGGCCGAAGAAGTCGCCGGCGACGATGCCGCCACCCAGACCGAGGTGAACGATGCGCTGGCCGGTCTGCAGGCGGCGCTGGACGCTTTGCAGATGGCTTGGGGCGATATTGATGCCACCGACGGCGTGTCGGCGTCGGATGCGCTGATGGCCCTGCAGGCTGCGACCGAAAAGGTGGATCTGACCGCCGCGCAGCAGACGCTGGCCGATGTGGACGGTCAGAAGGGCGTTTCGGCAAACGACGCGCTGATGATCCTACAGCACGCCACCCAGAAGATTGCCTCTTTCCCTGTAGAAAGCAACGCCTAACATCCTGGATAGGGCAAACGCTTTTTTGCCGGGCAGAGGTGGGGCTCAAACATATAACCGAAACAAACCGTGGGGACTGGCGCCCAAATCGCCAGTCCCCACGGTTTCTCTTTTCCATCCTACGGGGCAGCCATTTTCCACTTTCCTGCACATCCGGCAGGCCGTTTCAATAAAATAAAGATGGCTGCGCTATTTTGAGGCGGGCTATTTCCAGATACGCACATGGCCGCTTTCCTGCAGCTGCACTAAGATCATGACCACCACCGGGAAGAGCATCATGCCAAAAATGCCGGCTACCTGCAGTCCCAGGTACATAAACAGGAGGGTGACCAGCGGGTTTAACCCGATCTGGTAACTGACCAGCCGGGGTTCCAGGATGTTGCGCACCACGGTGATGATGATATAGATAACAGCCAATCCGATGAACATGCGGTAGTTGCCGGAGATCAGTTCGATCAGCGCCCAGGGGATCATAATGGTCCCCGTGCCCAGCACCGGCAGGATATCCACAACGGCGATGAGCGCCGCCAGCACCACAGCATGGGGTACCTGCAGGATCAGCAGGCCGATGCTCAGTTCCACAAAGGTGATGAACATCAGCAGGGCATACGCCTTGAGAAGTTTAAACAGGGTGTTGCTGCAAAGCTCCTTGGTTTTCAAAAACAGGTCGGCGTGCCGGTCCGGGATCTGACGGACAAAAAAGCCGATTACCTGGTGATAGTCAATGGTCAGGAAAACCGAAGCGACCATCCAGATGATGAAGCTCAGCAGAACCATGGGCAGTTTGGTGGTCAGGTTGATGGCCGAAGTCGCCAACCCGCTCAGCGCCCCGGTAACCAGGCTGACCAGCTGCTGGGACAGACTGGCGATGCCGTTGTTCAAGGATTCCACCGCTTCCTTGGAAAGGGTGTCCGACAGGCGGGTGATAAAAATCTGAAGCGACTCCCCCACCCCGGTGATGGCATTCTGAATCATCTCAATATTATCGCTGTTGCCCACAAAGCCCGTGATGCCCACCATCAGGCGCCAGCCCACCAATGCCACCACACCGGCCAAAAGGGCAATCATGAGCACCACCAAACAAACCGAAAAAAACTTGCGGCTTCCCTTGGAGATGCGCACCAGCCATTTCAGCGGCTTTTGCAAAAGCGCCGCCACCAAAAAGGCAAAAACAAACGGCATCAGCCACATGGTCAGGCAACGCAGCGCCAGCAGGGCAATTCCCACCCAGACCAGAACATAAGCCAAATTGATGAGAAACCCTTTTCTCTGGTTGAGCCGCTCCTCCGACAGCAATTCATCTTTATTTGGGTTATCTGCCATGCCGCTTCCCCCTTTCCCTTGCCGTTATTATATCCACTTTTTTCCGGGTAAGCAATATTCCGGGAGCAACTTTTATATCCTGTTCATTTTTCCTCCCGCTTTTTGCATTCTTCCGCCTTTTCGGCAAAGATCGGCATCTTTTTGAAACTTCTCTTTTCCGCGTCCCTTTTCATGTGACAATATGTATAATTCCTGCGGCCTATGCGTTTTTGCCGGTCGCACTCCGCCGGTTTCTTCCTCCTCTATCCCGCCCGGCCTGCCAAATTACGGCTTGACTACGCCGGAAACTGTTGGTAAAATAGAAAAATAGTTATGTATATAAGGAGGTCTTCCGATGATATATGTGGCAATATTGGGGCACGGCGTGGTTGGCTCCGGCGTGGCGGAAGTGCTACATAAAAATGCGGCCAGTATTGGGCGAAAGGCCGGCAGCGATATTGCCATACGCCGCATACTGGATCTGCGGGATTTTCCCGACTGCCCGTATGCCGATTTGTTCACCAAGGACTTTCAGGATATTTTGCAGGATAAAGAGATCCGCATTGTGGTGGAAACCATGGGCGGGCTGAATCCGGCCTACGATTATGTGAAAAGCTGCCTGCTGGCAGGGAAAAGCGTGGTTACCTCCAACAAGGAGCTGGTGGCGGCTAAGGGCGATGAGCTGCTCCAGATCGCCAAGGAAAACAACCTGAATTTTCTGTTTGAGGCCAGTGTGGGAGGGGGTATCCCCATCCTGCGTCCGCTGGACCAATGCCTGGCCGCCAACGAGGTCTACGAGATCGCCGGAATTTTAAACGGCACCACCAATTTTATGCTGACCCGCATGGTGGAGGACGGCATGGCGTTTGACGACGCGCTGGCCCTTGCCCAAAAGCTGGGCTATGCCGAGCGGGACCCCTCTGCCGACATCGAGGGGCAGGACGCCTGCCGCAAGATCTGCATTCTCGCCTCCCTGGCATTCGGCAAGCATGTTTTCCCCTCCCAGGTCCATACCGAAGGGATTACCCGCATTACCCTGGACGATGTGCGCTATGCCGATGCTTTCGGCGGTGTGATCAAACTAATTGGCCGGGCCAAGAAACGGCCGGATGGCCGCCTGTTCTGCCTGGTTGCTCCCATGGTGGTGCCGCGTCAAAGCCCCATGGCAGATGTAAAAGACGTGTTCAACGCCATCATGGTGCGGGGAGATGCCATCGGCGACGTGATGTTCTATGGCCGCGGCGCGGGCAAGCTGCCCACCGCCAGCGCGGTGGTGGCGGACATCATCGACGAGGTCAAGCATCTGCATGCCCGCAAGTATCTGTTCTGGGAGCATGGCAGCGAGGACTATGTGGCGGATATTGCTCAAGAGCCAAGCCGGTTTTTGCTGCGCTTTGCCTGTGACGACCCTGCCGCCGGTGAACAGCAGGCACGCGCCCTGTTCGGGGATATTACCCGGGTCTGCCCGGAAAAAGAGGACGGAACAGTCCTGGCTTTCGTTACGCCTTTGATGGAAGAAGCGAACGTGGCCAGCGGGCTGGAACAGTTCACCGCCGGAACGCTAAAAAGCCAGCTGCGTATCGCCGATTTATAAAGAGGGAACCCCTATGCTGAAAATTACCGTTCCCGCATCCAGCGCCAATTTAGGCGCCGGTTTTGACGCACTGGGCCTGGCGCTGACCCTATACAACCGGGTATGGATGGAGGAAGCGGACGGCTGCCACATCGAATCTCTGGACAGCGTCCCCATCCCCACCGACGAATCCAATATGATCTATCACACCGCCAGACTCCTGTACGAACGCTGCGGCCGTCCCTTTCACGGTCTGCACATCCGCCAGGAAAACAACATCCCCCTGACGCGGGGGTTGGGCAGTTCTTCCGCCTGTCTGGTGGCGGGGCTGCTGGGGGCCAACACCCTGATGGGCAGTCCCCTCTCCCGTGCGGATATCAGCGATCTGGCCGCCGAACTGGAAGGGCATCCCGACAACACCGCCCCCGCTCTGCTGGGCGGGCTGGTCACCTCTGTGATGGAAGGAGAACGGGTACACACGGTCAGTGTTCCAGTGGCCGAACGTTTCCGGTTTGCGGTGTTTATCCCCAATTTTGAACTGAAGACCGAGGTAGCGCGCGCTGCCCTTCCCACACAGGTTTCCCGGGAGGATGCAGTGTACAATCTGTCCCGTACTGCCCTGATGACGGCCTCCCTGTGCACCGGCAATCTTGACAATCTGCGGGTAGCCGTGCAGGACCGTCTTCACCAGCCCTACCGCTTCCCTCTGATACCAGGAGTGGAAACGGTGTTTTATACCGCCTATTCCTTGGGCGCATATGCGGTGTGCATCAGCGGCGCCGGTCCGTCCGTGCTGGCCATTATCGACAAAGACAACACCGCTTTTTCCGGCCGGGCTGCTGAGCAGTTGCAGAAAGTCGGCCTGGGCGGCTGGCGGATTGAGGTGTTCCAGTGCGACAGTACTGGCGCTACCGTGGATTTTATGACAGGAGGTCTCGTGTAATATGCTGATTGTTCAGAAATTCGGCGGCAGCTCGGTGGCGGACGCCGCCCGTGTCGCCAACGTAGCCAAACTGGTCACCGATACCTACAGGAAAGGCAACAGCGTGGTGGTGGTGGTCTCCGCCCAGGGCGACACCACCGACGACCTGATTGAAAAAGCTAAGGAGATCAACCCCCGGGGCAGCAAGCGGGAAATGGATATGCTGCTGGCGGCAGGTGAGCAGATCTCCATTTCCCTGTTGGCTATGGCCATCGAAAAGATCGGATGCCCGGTTATCTCCCTTTTGGGATGGCAGGCGGGTTTCCGCACCAATTCCACCTATTCGGCTGCCCGTATCCACCGGGTGGAAGCCGCCCGTATCCGCACCGAGCTGGACAAAAACAAGATCGTGGTCGTGGCCGGGTTCCAGGGCCTGAACAAATGGGATGACATCACCACCCTGGGACGGGGTGGGTCGGACACCAGCGCCGTGGCAATCGCGGCAGCCATGAAGGCCGACCTGTGCCAGATCTTCACCGATGTGGAGGGTGTCTATACCGCCGATCCCCGCAAGGTACCGGCTGCCCGGAAACTGGAGGAGATCACCTACGATGAAATGCTGGAACTGGCCACGCTGGGCGCACAGGTGCTCAACAACCGCTCGGTGGAGATGGCCAAAAAATACAACGTGGAGCTGGAAGTGCTCTCCAGCCTGAACCCGGTGCCCGGCACCAAAGTTAAGGAGGTCACCAAAATGGAAAAAATGCTGATCAAAGGCGTTGCCAAGGATGCAAATGTGGCGCGGGTCACCATCATCGGCCTGCCGGATGAGCCGGGGATCGCGTTCAAAATCTTCTCCCGTGTTGCCAAAGCACACATCAATGTGGATATTATCCTGCAGTCGATCGGCCGTGACGGCACCAAGGATATCACCTTCACCGTTCCCTCTGAAAGCGGCGAGGATGCGGTGGCCGCCCTTCAGGAATATTGCGATATGGTGGGGGCGAAAAAGGTCTCTTGCGATACCACCGTGGCCAAGATTTCCATCGTGGGCGCCGGTATGGAGACACACGAAGGGGTGGCCTCCACCATGTTTGAGGCGCTGGCCGATGCCGGAGTGAATATCCAGATGATCTCCACCAGCGAAATCAAAGTATCGGTGCTGATCGCCGAAGAAGACGCCGATCGTGCCGTGGCCGCCGTCCACCGCGCTTTCTTTGAGTAAACATAGCCGGTTAAAACAACGGGGTAATGAACCAGTTGTTTTAATGATCTTTATAAGGGACTGTGCCAGACTTAAGCCCTGACAAGAGGCCCAAGGATTGATCCCTTATCACCATTTCGGGCAGCCGCTCATGAGCGGCTGCCCTTTTTGATGTCCTCTGCTTCCTGTGCCCGTAAATGAAGACGCAATGGGTGTTTTCTTCCTGTCATTGTTTCCGGGTATATTCCAACCAGGAGGATTTTCTCGTCTTATATTCATACCGGGGCCGCAGTTGCGTTCCAATACAACAAGAGAATCCGGATTAAAAGTCCAAATAGAAATAAATGTCTTTCTTACCCTCCTGGGGCGTGCCCTGGTACACCTTCGTGTCCAGCCCGCCAATCACAAATCCCGTTTTGAGATAAAAAAGGCAGGCCCCCACATTGTTATCCTGCCCCTGTGTGTATATCCCGCGGTATCCGTTTTGCTGTGCAACCGTTTTGGCCTTTTGGATAAGGGACTTTCCGACCCCCATTTTGCGGTACCGGTTGTTTACCTTCAAATCATACAAATACATATATTGAAAAAACGCCTGCTGCATAATGGCCAGGCCAATGCATACATCCTCATCATAAGCGCCGATAAACACACTGTTTTTCTCCATCTCGTCGAAACGGTAATGCTCGTCGGGAAAGCACATGCTGGAAGTTTTTGAAAACTTTTGGATGGTGTAATCCCACGTTTCGTTTGTGTAGGTTGGGATCATCCGGCCAAAAAGCGGGAACGGTTCATTGGGGATGTTGATGTCCCGGCTCTGCTCACGGCCGATCAAACGGATCTGAATATCCTTTTGCATGCTTTACTCTTCCTCCTTCAGGTATCTCTGGGTATAGGGGCAGACCGCAAAGCACAGTCCGCACAAATCCGTATGGATGCCGGTGGCCTGCTCCATACGCCTTTCAGCCGTTTTTGCAGGAAGGTGGCTCCGCAAGCACGATGTTGTCCAGCTGTTCATTTAAAGCGTGATACGCGTCGTAATATGCTTTTGTAGGCGCTGTTTGCAGATCCCGCACGATCTCTTTTGGAACAGGGACCGCACCGAAACGCCTGTTTTCATGTCCCCGTCCACAATGCCGGAAAGGCCGGCTACCCCCGATCTGCTTTGCGTCCTTGTCCGCTAACAGGGAAAACAAGGACTGTCTGAGTGCATCGTCCATCATTCCGGCCACGTTTCCTCCCGCCTTTGGCATTCACCTTTGGGCTGTAAAGAAAAACCGGCGAAAGCCAAGCACCACGCTGCCGTTTTTCTGCACCGGATAGAGGGTGCCTGCCCGGTCCACAAGCTCCGCTTCAAATTCTGCTCCCTGTTTTTCTCCCAGGAAATCCAGATAAGGACGCAGCCGCGAGCCCTTTACCCATTCCACCAAGGCTCTGTGGTCGGCCAGGGGATGGCAATATTTGGTTTCCCACATATCAAAAGCGGTCGAACAGCCCGATAAAATATCAAAGTACTCGGGAGGGGTCAGCGTTTTGTTTGGCGGCAACGCTACCTCTTGCAGACCCCACCGGGGCTGTGCCGCTACTTCGTCTATCAGCTCAAACAGCGGTTCCGACCCGTTCATGGGAATCTGTACCGCTAAAACGCCGCCGTCGTTGAGCTTTTCCATCAGCGTGGGGATCAGCACATCATGGTCGGGAATCCACTGAAGGCAGGCATTGGAAAACAGCAAATCGTATTTGCCTTCCAATGCCCGGGCATCACCAAGACGAAACGCCATGTCGGGGTGCTCCCGGCGCGCTTTTTCAATCATATTGGGAGAGTTATCAATCCCCACGATATCCGCGTGGGGGAACAGCCCTTTCAGCACAGCCGTACTGTTTCCGGGGCCGCAGCCGATATCGGCAATGGTTTGGGGTGCGCGGTCTATTACCCGCATAGCCAGGTCAATGGCCGGCTGTGTGCGCTGCTTTTTAAATTTCAGGTATTGATTGGAGTTCCAATCGGCCATAGAAAACACCTCTTATTGAAAAATAGCCCGCCGGCACAGGGATATGGTCCGTCTACGGACTTTTTAACCGGATACAGGATTTATTATAGGGGAATCGGCCGGTAAAAATCAAGAAAAGTATATATGGCTACCGTTGCGATATTCTCCTTTTTACGTTTGTCACCGGGTTTACCAATCCCTTTATAACGCTGTTCCTTTCTTCGGTACAAAAAGCGAGGACATATCCGCCTTTTCCATTGTAAGAAGCCACACCTTTTTATCCAGCCCGCCCGCGTAACCGGTCAGGCTGCCGTTTGTGCCCACAACCCGATGGCAGGGAATGATGAGCGAAATGGAATTGTGGCCCACAGCACCGCCGACGGCCTGGGCCGACATGCGGGGGAGTCCCCGTTGCTTGGCGATTTTGTCCGCGATCTCCCCATAGGTCATGGTCCGCCCAAAGGGGATGGTGAGCATAACCTCCCAAACCGCCTTTCGGAAAGGCGTGGTCTGCATTTTCAGCGGCGGCGTAAAATCCGGCGCTTTACCGCCAAAATAAATATCCAGCCAGCGTCTTGCTTTTTCAAAGACCGGCAAGTTCTTTTCCTCGCACCTTTCCGGCAGGGTATCGCCAAAATATTTTTGTCCGTCAAACCACAAGCCGGTGAGTTGTGTCCCGTTGCTCCCAAGGGTGATGCCGCCTAAAGGCGAATGGTAATGAGCGATATACGTTATCATATCGTTTTCTCCTAAAGGTGCCTTGGTGATGAGAGCCCTATCACCGGCACGTCCGTATGCCCGGCATGCTTGCCCGCCCCCTGTCATACCATTGGGAACATTTTATGTATTCGGGCAAAAGGCAATGCCTTTCCCCTCATGTTATATCATAAGCACCCCTTGCGATCAACCAGCCAGGCGGTGCAAGACTTTATTTCGGCGCAGGCTTGTTCAAGACGTTCATGTACTTTTCGTTGAACTGTGCAGCGCTTATAGGCCGCTGGAAAAAATACCCCTGACCGTAATCGCAGGAAAGCGCCGCCATAGTTTCTTTATCCCGCTGTGTTTCAACGCCTTCCGCAACCGTACAAATCCCAAGCCTCTGAGCGAGCCGGATAATTTGTTCAAGAATGATCTGCCGGCGTTTGTCATCAGCTTTGGCGCTTTGAAGCAAAAATCCTTTGTCAAGCTTCAACTCATCAATCTTTAATCTATACAGCATGTTCAGAGAAGAATAGCCGCTTCCAAAATCGTCCATAGATACTTTAAAACCCTTAGCGTGCAAAAGTTCTATCTGGGAATTGATTTGTTCAAGGTCGCCTGTCGCAATATCTTCTAAAATTTCCAAAATGATTAGATGAGAAGGAATATGATATTGATCTACGATTTTTTTGATATGTTCAGGATAATTGCGGTCAGAAAAAAGCAGCTTAGATTGGTTTACAGAAATCGGTATCGGTTCTATTCCGGCATTGATCCAGGCCTGTATCTGTTCACAGGCCCTTTCTATCATGTATAAATCCAGCTGTATACAAAAACCGTTGGCTTCAAACAGAGGGATAAATTCATCCGGATAGCGGCAGGAACCATCCGGCTTCTGCCAACGCACCAGTGCCTCAGCGCCTATGAGAGAATCGTCTTTCAAGCTGTTTTTCGGCTGCAAAAACAGCTTGAATTCCTTATTCTGCAGGGCTGCGTGCATCTCGTTTTCTATGCGGTTTTTCTTTCTTATTCTTTCATGCAGCTCTGTGTTATACAGCGCTATATCAGACCGATGGGTGTGCCGGATGCTCTGCAGCGCTACCAGCGCTTTTTCCCTGGTACCCTGTATCGCTATGCCTGCATACAGAAAAAGCTCATAGCTGTATTGTGCATGGGAAGTTGTTTCGCTGACTGCCCGGATAATCTGCTCAAATCTTATTCTCAGCTTCTGTTCATCGCATTCTAACAGCAATATATAAAACGTATCCGCAGCGTCACGACAAAAAAATTCTTCCTCCGCCAAATGGGTCTCTATCACCTGTTTAATATAGCAAAGCACTTTGTCCCCACCAGACATACCGAACAGATCGTTTATCCCTTTAAAATTGCGGACGTTTAAAGCGGCAACACTATAATTTTGGTGAGCCTTTAAAGCTTGTTCAAAATCGCGGTCAAAGCGCGCCGTATTTTTGGCGCCGGTAACAGAATCAACATATGCCATCTTCAGCAAAAGTGCAGCATTTTTACGGAATTTATAATACCCATAGTACAACAGAAAAAGCACTAAAATGAGGATAAAAGCAAAGCTGCCCACAACCAGCAAAAGGACATGTCTGAATGGCAGGGTTGCACCCCATCTTCGGTCCACGCAGAACAGATACCACCCGTTAAGATCTATCGGTTCTACATAGAAATGGCACTTTTCCCCCTGGTATTCAAAATCTCCGAACATGCTTTCCTGATTGGCAAACGCCTCTTTGGCTACAACTTTCGTGCTTTCGGAAAGATACGGTCCGTCGAAAATGGAATTCATCTTTTCCTTGACAAGCGTATTTTCCGAACGGACCAAAAAGTTGCCTTCAGAATCAAGGATATGCACATATCCTCGCCCGCCCATAACCGTATTGCCGTTTACAATGTCCCGGAAAATTTCCAGCGTATCGCTTGCGGCCAGTGCGCCGATGATCTGATTTTCATCATAAACCGGGACGCTATAGACAAACACTTTTGCGCCGGATGCCTCGCTGTCAAACAATTTTGAGACGGCGTTTTCCCCCTGTAAGGCTCTTTCTACCGCCTGCCTGGCATAGTCGCTGCAATCATCCAAGGAAAAATGGTGCCTTGTTCCATGTCCGGGCGTATTCAATACGCCTTCCCCCTGGGATGGAATATACGCCAAACTTACAAAAGAACTGGCCTCGCTGGTTTCAGCGACACTTTGCTCCAATTCCTCCATCGATTCTGTTACACGGCTGGCTTCGTATGCCTTGGAAAGTGTGGTCAGGATTTGCAGATTCTTATCCATCTGCTTAAAAATGCGGCTTTTATACTCCTGAGTCTCTGTTTGCATCTGGGCATAATCCGCTTCACGGGCTGTCTCCATAATATAAGTCAAAACAGCAAAAAGTATTGCGCAGAGTATCAGGCTGCTGCTTGCAATAATCGCAGCCATTATGACAAGCTGTCTCTTTAGCTTTTTTTCATCCATACTGTCCCCTGATTTCTCAATTGTCCTGATATATCTGCTCTATTGTACGGCTGTTTCCACCAGTTCCTGTGGCTTGTCTATTTCAATGCCATAGCTTACCAACTGCTTTTTCCCGGACCGCTTGGCTTGATGCAATGCATCATCGGCTTTTTTGTAAAGTTCAGAATAACTTGCGTTTGAATACGCAGCGGACAGACCAATGCTGCAACTGGCCTCGATCTCTTTTCCTTGCCATTTGATTTCAGACGTTTTGCTAATCAGTTTCCTTGCATAATCGTAAAACGTACTTACATCGTTCGTCTCTAACAGCGCAAGAAATTCATCTCCGCCGATGCGTCCCACTCTGGCCCCCTCCGGAGCCTCCTTCTGCATCAAATCGGCTATGCTTCTCAGAACATAGTCCCCCACCGGATGGCCATAATTATCGTTGATGTCTTTGAAATCGTCGATATCCAAAATGAAGGCGGCGAGCATTTTTTCCGCCGGCAGTTCCTTCAGCGTCCTTTGCCCGTAACGTTCTATTTCCATTTTATTATAAACGCCAGTGAAAAGGTCCAGCCGGATATCCTCTTCCAGACGGTTGAGCTTTTTCTCCTGAGCGGTGATATCCGCCAACATTCCAATCACCAGTGCCGGCCTTCCCCGAAAATCGTTCTGCGCCACAGCCAAAATTTCAAACCAACCGTTTTCCCCGTTTTTCATGGGAAGAAGCAGTTTTTGCCTTTGAAAGTCAAAGTTGGCTTTCACGTTTTTCATGCAGGTCAGCAAATCGGATTTGCTTTCCGGTGAAATCATTTTTGAATCCTTGATGTATGCTTCAAAATGCGTGATCTCCTCCGGTGTGTCAAACCACTCCGTTAATTCCTTTGAAAAGCGTATGTAGTCCTTGTCTATATCCCATTGGAATGTTACATAGCTTCCCGACTTTCGAATCAGCTCATGCTGCTCGGCCGAAAGCCGCAGGCTCTGACGTGTTTCCGACAGCTGCTGATGCACGTCTCCTAATTCTTTTTCCTGCGATAGCGCAATACACAAATACTTATTGCGCACAAAGCTGATGGTTGCACACAGCAGAATGGTGATAGTAAAATTAATCACCTCTCCTGAGCTGAAACATTTGTAAAGGAAGCCTACAAACAATAGATAATTCACAGCCAAATTGCCAAGGGCATATACCGGCCGCATGACCAAAAGGGATGAAAAAGCCACAACGGCGGTGATAATGGTGAAATTGCCTACGGCTCCCGATTGGTGGATGTCATATATATTGAATAAGGTGTTCCACAGCAAAAACACACTGCTGGTTACCATATAAATCCAATGTCTTATTTTATCAGAGAATTTACCCCAAAAATCAAGGATCAAAAACACGAAGCAGTATACTGCCGAAAAAAGATAAAAGCTAAAATAGATACGGTTATTCAGCGTCCCCAATGCAGAGTTGGAGAAAAACAACACGCGGATGATATTGCCGAGTTCGACCAATAGAGAAAAAATCGCACAGATGCGAAGCAAAATCCGATTGACGGAAACCGATTTTTTTATAAAATCCATCTTGTTAATTTTAAATCCAAACAAATATGCCATACACACCACTCTTTTAGCCTGCAATTTCAGACCCGGCTTACGACTTTTTCCAAAATGCCGTCTCTGGAATCTGCCTGTAAGAATCTTTCATATTTTACATGAAATTCTCTGTAAAGCTGCCATTTTTGCGTAAAATGTTGCTTTTTTGACGTGAAATGCAAAGCACGCTGTCCTATCACTACAAAAACAGCATAATATTGATTATGTTGCTTTTGCGGCACGATGCCAGCCTTGATCAGATAATACTGATGAATTAAAAAGCATATTACAGATTTAAAATTAAAAAACAGCGCAACAAAAAAACGGAAAAGCCAGGACAAAAACTTCCGGTTCCTTTTTTTCATACCTTTTTCCGCTTTTATATATGTTGTTGCCGAAGTATGGTTATGTTAAGTAGCAAAAGTCTTGCGGGAAATGGACATATCGTGTATAATTCAAATATGTAATGTGGGTTATTGAATAAAAACATTTCACATAATCAATATTATGTGAACAACTCGGTTTGTATCCGCTCAAGACAGCGGATATGCCGATTTCCTGTATCCACAGTGTAGATTCTGGTTGTATTGATACTGCTGTGCCCCAGCAGATCTGCCAGCCGTACAATGTCTTGTTCAAGTTCATAAAACGTTCTCGCAAAAAGATGCCGCAGGTTGTGTGGGAACACTTTTTGCGCACAAACCGCCGCCCTGTCGCAGAGAGCTTTCATCTTCCGCCATACGCTGCTGCGATCCAGCGGCTTCCCTTTTTTTGTCACAAATATCGGACCGGATGCCACGCCGTTGCTTTTTATATATTTTTTCAGCAGAATTTGCAGCGGCCCTGGAATAAAGATGACCCTCATTTTGTTTTTGCAGCTAACCATCGCTTTTCCTTTGTATACGGCTTCCGCAGTTATATATTGCAGTTCGCTTACCCGGATCCCAGTGGCGCAGATGGTCTGAATCACATAGGAAATCTGTGTGCGCCCTGCGGCTTTTACCAATCGTTGAAATTCAGCTTTTGTCAGATGCTTATCCGCACGGCAAAAAATTTGCCGTTGAACCTTTAATAGCTTCACACAACAATCCAAGGCACCAGCAAACTTTAGAAAAACATTGAGCGCCACCAGCATAGAATTCACGCTGGCCGGTGCATACCGCTCGGTAAGATACGCTTTATAAGCGACTGTTATTTCTTTGGTTACCGCTCTGCCGTTCACAAACGTATAAAAGCAGCGGATGTCCCGCATATATTTTTCAATGGTTGCCCGGCTTTTTTCTTCCTGTATCAAAAATTTTTCAAATGTTTGGATGAGGTTTTGCTGTAATTTTTTGCGTTGCATGTTATGCCCTCCTGTATTTTGCAGATAGTAAGGTTACTCCCCAATTTTATTATATTATCAATATCCTAAGATTCGCGGCCACCCATTCTACCATCCGCATTCTGTGGAAAACAAAACAGCCAAAAGTTTATCATCTCTATTGACAGTAAAAAATTTTTGTATATAATGGATTATAGATTGATGAGGGTTATGCTTGATTCCAGTCTTGATAAAACTGTATATGCAATTCTATTTGGCAAACTTGATGAAAATCAAGGACGCAAAGTCGAGAGGCTAAGGTATTCAACTACGCCCGTCTGGCTGCAACTGTTTCATGGAAATGTTCCGGAACAGTTTGCGGCCTTTTTTTATTGCCCAAATTCGGTGGCCGTTTTGATTTTTGCACGCGGAACAACATATATAAGAATGAGGTGATTCTGTGAAGCCCGGCATCAACCGGAAAAGTATCCTGATCGCGCTTGCCTGTGTTTTAGTTGTGGTGCTATGCGTATGCGCCGCCCTTATTTTCTCATCCCAACGGAGTTACGAAACAGTGGAAAATTCATCTGCCGGAGAAACCGTCAGTCCCTCCAAATCCATCTCAGCCCAGAAGACAGACGGCAGCCAATCCTCCGCTTTGGAAAAACAAGAGATTTCCATTACCTTACAAACAGAGCTGCCGGAGGATTTTGACCCGTTTCGATATATCAAACAGGCATACGAATTGAAAAATCTGATGGCGGTACAGTCCTTTCAGTCCGCAGACGATATTCCGGTGAATCCGGTGGTACAGTATGCTTTCTGCTATCTGTATACAGGGGGAGAATGCCTGGTAGACTTTGAAACGGGGACAATGACTTACCGTGAAGCGACGGAAAGTGAAATACGGGAACAGATCGCCCGGTTGTTCGGCGACTGCCCTTTTGATGTGAAAGAAAGCAACCTCTATGCCACGGGAAAACAAAAGTTTGAAATGTGGCAGCCCAATTACAGCCGCCCTGTATATGCATCGGCACAATTCAAAAGCGCAGAAAGCGGCACCTATCAATTAGAGATTTCCTATTTTGAAGATGAAGAGAAAACCCGTCAGACCAGCACAAGTGTTATCACCGTAAAGCCGGCAAAGACCGGTGGATATTATCTCGCCTCCATGACTTGACCGGGCCATTTCTAAAGCTTCTATTTTTCACGCGGGCATATGCAGGCCGGACAGATCCTGGTTGGATAAACCGATAAGGAGGGATAGACGTGGCGACAAAAGAGCAGCTCGAAGAGATATTGAAAGCGCTGATACCGCTACTGGAACAGCTGGAAGAAATCAACAATGCTTATGGTGATATTTTAAAAGAATATGGACAGGAAAAAGAGCTTATGAGCGAAGAGGATCGCACGGACGCCGCCATAAAAATGATCCGTAAGTATTCTAATTTATAAAATAAAATGAGGAGTATGCACCTATGCCGGACAAACACGCCACTCAGGCCAATGAAAATGAAAAGGTATCTTGGCCCAACTCAATGAAGCCAAAAAAACTGCATAAGCGCACCCGGACAGCCGTTATCACCGCAGCGGTTCTATTTCTCATCACATTTTTTATCCAGTTTGCCACTGGAACGGTGCTTCCCGCGCGGGAGGGTGAACTCACAAACTGGCGCTTTGTCTGCGGCAATTCACCCGAAGAAATACAGGGGGACCTTTCCATTTACAGACAGGCAACCGAGGAAAACCGTGTCTCCAAAGAATTCGGCTGCGACTATATAAGACTTCAGTATACCTTGCCGGCTATGAAAGACAGCTCCCGCCTTGTCATCAAAACCGCGTACAACCCTATAAAGGTGGATATTGACGGCAAACAGGTGCTGCTCAACGGCTATGGGGAGCAAAATTTCACAGGGAACAGCTATCAAAGCATTTCTCTGGAAGCTGGGAATGAAAAAACACTGGATGTTTACCTATGCGCACCACTGGCTTTTTCGATTGAGGCGTATATAGAACCCATAGAAATCTCAGCAGCGGAAAGTTTTTCAAGATATATCGGTTTTGGTATCTCGGCGGCTGTTATACTCCTTGGGGCCGGGCTTTTTCTGTTGAGCATTTTCCTGGCTCCGAAAAGCGAGCATATTCGCCGCCTGCTTTTGTTGTCTGTCACCGTGCTTTTTGGTGGAGCTACCGCCATGTTGTACACCTTTACCCAAACCACCTCGCTGCTTTCTTCCCCTTACTGGTTCTCCACGTTGCTGCTGACGGAGCTGTTGCTTATGATCCTGGTCTACGCAACCATACTGTCCTGCTATGACAAAGCTTTTAAAACCGCAGCCGTCTGGATCCCAGTCATCATTTTTTGCGCAATTATCCCCGTGTTTTCCACCGCCTGGGCAATCCGCATTACAGCCGTTATTATGATGGCTGCTCAGTTATTCATTGCAATCAAAGCAAACGCCGCCTTTTCTGATGCTACTTCCTCCGAAGTTCCCTATGTGGGGAGTGTACGCGGCCTACTCTTTTACGCTGCGCTGACCGGGATCTACAACACATGTGCCCTCTTTCTGGGACTGCGGCTGCTTTCGGGATATCTGTTCACGCTGAGCATAACCCTGTTGTGTGTTGTGATATTTGTTGTATACTGCCGCCAGATCATTTATTTATCCTTAAAAAAGTACGAACGCATCAAACAAATGTATACCGACAGCGCCTGGATCGAAGACATAACCGGCTTAATCGCCAAGATGTTCCTGCAAAAAGAAGAAAGAACCTTTTTGACCGAAGTTGCCTGCGGCCTGTCGGACATTATTGAGAAAAACTCTCAGATAAACGACGAAGAGATCGATGTTCATGCCTGTATAGGAATTTTGGAAAACGGCGAATTTACAGAAATTTTCAACAGCGGTCCTATAGAGGAATGCGATTACCGGTCGGTGTACAACCATCTTAGCGAACAGGCGCAGAAGCTTCTGATCGGCAGCACTTCGGCAGACATGCTCTTTACGATGGATGGGCACAGCGCCATTGTGCATTTTGAAAATATTTTATGCGGTGTGACATCCGGAATTGAAAACATTATTAAGACCGCTTATCTAAACCTTTTCGCCGCTTATCAGAATCTGAATATGAAAAACGACGTTTCCGACATACAGGAAGAGCTGTTTATCAATCTGGCCACGGTCATTGAGCAAAAATACAAGTCCACCAAAAGCCACCTTATTATTGTATCCGCTCTTTCCTATGAACTTTGCCGGGAGCTTGGTATGGGTGAGGAAAGATCCCGGCTGGTCTCCTTAGCTGCCATGACACACGATATAGGCAAAATTGCCATTCCAGAAAATGTACTGGAAAAGGAAGGGCCTCTTGATGCGGATGAATTTGAACAAATGAAGCAGCACACAGAAGTGGGCTTTAACATCCTTTCGCTCCAGACAGGCAAGTTTTTTGAAACCGCTGCGATCATTGCCCGGCAACATCATGAAAACTTTGACGGTTCGGGTTATATGGGCCTGAAAAAAAGGGAAATTGCTCCTGAGGCACGCCTTGTACGGGTAATCGACGTAGTGGATGCGCTCATGTCAAAGCGCAGCTATAAAGAATCATGGAGTGCCGAAAAAGTTAAGCAATACATTGAAGACGGAAAGGAAACCCTTTTTGACCCGGCTGTGGCCGATGCGTTCCTGGGATGTGCAGACGAGCTCCTTGCACTTCGCGAACGCATTTTAGAGGATGAACAACCATGAAAAAATTCAAAGCGCGATATTTGCTCAAGCCTTATTTTCTTATCCCGTTATGTCTGTTGCTCCTGATCGGGCTTGCTTTCGGCTTTTGGTATTTGACTCCCCAAAAGCCGCTTTCTGTGGTTGTAGTGGATAAAACGGTTCCCGCCACCGCTGCAGACAGCTATGCCTACCTAGACGATGTGTCCAACAACTACCGCAAGCATGTGGGGTTATACTGGCTGATGGACTATCTAAAGATTGTCCATCCCGAAACCGGCCGTTCTTACAACCACACCAGCGATTATTACGGGCCAAAAATAGATGAAAACGGCCAAATTACCGAAAGTACGTCTCTTACCCAACTGGAAACGCCACCGGATCTGCTGTATTTATCGGATACCTATGGCGTAGAAATCTACGACGACCACGGCCTGTCGGCAGAGGAAATGAACACCGTTTCCATGTGCCATTCTTCCGGCTCTGTGGTCGTGGGCGAACAGGATATTCTCACTACCGCCACCAGCACACAAGTCCGCAGTGAGTTGGAAGATTTATTTGGCATCTCTTCCACCGGCTGGGTCGGACGGTATATATACGACCTTCAGGACTTAACCGACGTGCCTTACTGGGCGCCCGATATGTGGCGGGCCAAATACGGACAGGAATGGAATTGCTCCGGCCCAGGCATATTGCTGGTATCCGCCGATGGCGATATCCTGGTGCTCGAAGAAAAAACGGATTTTGAAAGTAAAAACCTTTTAAGTATCTCCATAACCGATGAATACCAGCAAGAATTTGGGGATCACTCCGTTAATTACTACAACTGGTTTGAACTGATTGAAGCAGACAATGCCACGGAAGTGATTGCCACCTACTCCTTCAACGTAAATTCCACCGGAGCAGAGGAATTGGCGGCGGTTTCTGACACCACCACCTTTGCCGCCGTAACGCGGCTGCGCGAAGAGGACGGAGGCTGTGCCTATTATTTTGCTGGGGATTTCAACGATTATCCTTCGAACCGGCAGATCTCAAACTTTATGTTTGCCGACACCTTTTTCCGCCTGCTTTCTTTTAACCGTGACGGTGACATCACGAACTTTTATTGGAATTTTTACGAACCACTGATGAAAAAGATTTTCAAGGATATTCTGAAAAATCCGGTTTCACAGGATATATACGAAGATAAACAGATAGCCCGTGTCAATGAAGACGGTTTTCAAGTGCTTACAGACGGCCAATGGCAGGATTTCCCCATAAAAGGTTTTAATCTGAATGCGGAAGAACCTGGCAGCGAACAATACCGTTATTCGAGAGACTATTCCTATTATGCGTCGTTGATACAATCCGTTGGGGATATGGGCGGAAACTGTGTGCGTACATATGATTTGTTGCCCCCCGAATTTTATCGTGCACTCTGCGAATACAATCAAGGCGCTGAAAGTCCGGTATATCTGATACAGGGTGTTATGACTCCTCCCTCCATTCAGGCGCAGGACAGCTTTGACAGCCTTGACAGTATCAAATCCAATATCTCCTCAACACTGGCTGCCGTGCATGGAGAGGGTACGGTGCCCGGAAATGGGACCCGTGAGGAAAGTTCCTATTCTTACAACGCCGCAGAGTATGTGATTGCCTATATCATCGACCCACGGTTTGACGAGTCGGCTTGCGATTCCATTTTAAGCGGCCAGCATCAAAACGACAGCTATACCGGCCGGTACATAAGCGCCTCAAAAAACGGTGTGGAAGCCCTTGCCGCCCAATTATGCGATTACACGCTTGAGCTTATGCAGTCATCCTACGGCTGTATGCAACCCGTGGGTGTATCCTCCGGCGCCCAGCAGCTTTCCGGTGCTTCCTGGATCGCCCCGCAGCAAAAGACATACAACCTTTCCCGTTTGGAAGTATCCCAAGCGGCAGACGGTTTGTATTTTACCGCTTATTCTCTCGATTCAGACGACAAGGCGTTATTGAGCAATGAAACCTCTTTCTCCGCAGGATATACCGATGATCAAGGCGCATTCGGCTGGGGCGGTTATATCCGCGAGGTGAAATCGCTGCTGACCGGCCCGGTGCTGATTGACCGTGCCGGCCTCTCCACAAACACAGACATGTTTGAACAGGAAAGCTCGGTAAATGGCCTGGATGAACGCGAACAGGGCAACGGCATTGTGCGTATGCTGCGGGCGGCCGACGATATTGGCTATATTGGGATGCTGATCGCAGACCTGAACGACAACTGGAGCGCTTCCTCAGAGGAGGCAAGGGAATACACTCTGCCCCTTTCCAATAACGGCCTGTGGCACAACACCACCGACCGGGCGGAAACCACTGGCGTTGTCGCGGTAGAGTCCCCTGACCCGGATCAAACAGCCATGCAGCTCAACGACAACAGTGAAAACAGTCTGATGCAGCAGATGCAACTTTCCTACAACGAAACGTACGTTTATATCACGGTGTTGCTTCGCTCCGACATTGACTATGACACAAACGAAATGATTATCGGCATCGACACCTATCAACGCAACAACGGCGAATATTATTACGACAGCCACTATTATGCGAACAGCCAATCCGGCATGGAATACATCGTCAAATTCGATAGCCGGAATTCTGCATCCCTGTATGTGGCGAAAAGCTATAACCGCAACGCAGGGAATTACGAATCGGCGGAAAGCTATACAGCCGATTATGACTTGGTGTCGCCCCTTAACTATGGCAACTTTACCTCTTCCAATACCCACTTTTATCAAACCGGGGTCACCGTGCGCATACGCATCCCGTGGGCCATGCTGAATTTTGCCGATCCTTCCAACAACCTCGTTGTGAATGGGAAAGACGGCGATACGCTGCGCACGACCGCCACCGACGGAATGGTCTTTTCCTTGTTGATCGGCAATAAGGAAGACCGGGATACCGCGTATATCTTTCCTCAATCCAAAACATCGGCGGGCTACAAGCGTTTGGAACCCGAAGGATGGAGTCTGGAGGATGTATCCTATGCGCTTAGGGAAAAAGAAAGCTGCGTCATTATCCGCAGATATTTTGCCCAAGACAATCGGTAACAAAAAATTTGCTTGAACGGGGGTGTGCGAAATGGTGGAATTCTCCTATGAGATATTAGCGGCCGCCCTGATTATCGCCTTTCTGCTCCTGCTGTGTGCAGAATATATCTGGCTGTATATCATCTCCAAAAAAAATGAAGAAATCACGATACAAAAGCGGGAAATCAATTTGCGCATTCATTCCACAATGGAGGCGTTTATGTACTCTCCCACTCAGTCCTCGCGAGAAAAGGAACTGGAATCCTTACTTGAGTACATCGGCAATGATCCGGCAAAAAAAGACGAAGCGGCCGTTCAATTCATCCAGCTTATGCACCGCAAAGATGATATTCCGCCGGAAAAACTTGAGGCGCTCGGCCGACTTTACGAGCAGCTCGACCTCATTGCGTTTTATGCACAAAGGCTGGAAAAAGGCAATCGTTATGAAAAAAGCTATGCTGCACGGCGATTGGCCGATTTCATGGCGACCGATCAAATAGAACATATCCGCCGTCTGCTTAACGATAAACATGCCGACCTCGTATACAGCGCCGCTATGGCCCTGTCGGAGCTTGCAGATGAAGACTCCGTCGTGCGGTTTGCCAAAGAGTGCGAAACCAATCGCAATTATTCTCACCGTGTATTGCTGGAGCTGTTCCAGGCTTATACCGGCGACCGGGCCGGACTTGTCCGCCGCTTATACGGGGAATGCGACGACTATATTAAATCAACGGCGGTAAAGGCGTATACGCCGGACTGTATCGAAGAACTGGAAAGCCTGTATACAGAAGGCCTGTCGAGCAAGGATAACAATTTGAAAATCGCCTGCGTCAAAGCGCTCGCACAGTTCGGCAAACCGGAATACGAGCAGAAAATGTCCATCGCCTTAAACGATAAAAACTGGATCGTACGCTTGGCGGCGGTTTCCGGTCTTGAAAAAATCGGGACACAATCCGCCCTGGAGTCCCTTGTCAGCGCCACCCAGGACGAAGAATGGTGGGTGCGCAATGCGGCGGCAAAAGCGATCGTGCACATTGACTTCCACTTGTTGTATGTGGAAAAGGTCCTCAAAGGTTACGACAAATACGCGGCGGATGCTGTGAAAAATGCTTTGTATAAGCAGATAAAAATGAACGGAGGTGCTTTGAGATGAATATACTGGGCATTCTACGCGCCTTTATTCGATTTTTCAATTACTTTTGTATGGCTTATACCCTTTTATTGAGCATGATATACCTGATACAGCTTCTTGTCGCGTTAAAGCGGGTGCGCAGTCAGGAAAAACGAAAAATCTCCGAGGACTATATGCGGTATGCAGATTCCCAAAACCTTTTGCCTATTTCACTGATCGTCCCCGCTCACAATGAACAGGAGAATATCGTTCAAAATGTCAAAGACCTGTTAAACCTTGACTACCCCGAGTTTGAAGTTATTGTGGTCAACGACGGCTCCACCGATGAAACCCACCGGCGTATATTGGAGGCGTTCGAACTGTATCCCATTGAGGGTGCGGTCAAGGTGAAGATTCCCACAGAGGAAGTCCACAACATCTATCACAATACCGATTACCCCAATCTTTATTATGTAGATAAAGAGGCCGGTGGAAAATCCGATGCGCTCAACGCCGGTATCAATCTTTCCCAATATCCTCTTTTCGCCTGCCTGGACGCGGATTCCCGTATTGAGCGGGATGCGCTGCTGATCCTTGGCAATGAGTTTTTAAAAGATACCACCACCGTGGTAGCCGGTGGGTTTGTCCGCATTGCCAACGGTTCAGTCATTGAAAATGGTGAGTGGAAGCGCTTTGAGCTTCCCAAACGCATGGTAGAACGTTTTCAGATCGTCGAATATTTCCGTTCCTTCCTTGCGGGACGTTTGTCCTGGGGCAAAGCGCTTCTCATTGTATCCGGTGCATTCGGGGTTTTTAACAAACAGGTCGTTGTCGACGCAGGCGGCTATAAAACCAATACGATCGGCGAGGACATGGAAATCGTTGTGCGTATCCATCGGTTTATGCGCACCCACAAAAGGAAATACAAGGTCAAATTCTGTCCGGAAGCGGTTTGCTGGACTCAGGGCCCTATGAGCCTGCGGGATCTTCAGAGCCAGCGGCAGCGTTGGCAGATCGGATTGTTCGACACGTTAAAATCCCATCTGCTGATGACGTTTAACCCCCGGTTCCGATCGGTAGGACTGCTTTCCATCCCGTACAGCTGGCTCTTTGAATTCCTCGGTGCAGTGGTGGAAACGTTGGGATATTTTATCATTCCTTTCTCCCTGCTGATGGGCGAACTAAATATATACTTTTTTATCCTTTACTTTCTCATGGCTATTATGCTGGGTATTATGATTTCGGTAGGCGGCATCATTTTAGAGCAGAACACGCGAAAAGGGTGCATGTCTTCTCAACAGGCAATGAAACTTTCGCTTTATGCCATTCTGGAAAACTTCGGATACCGCCAGGCCATTACGCTGTTCCGATTCGGCGGTATCATCCATTACCGCAAACGCAAAGGGAGCTGGGGCAACATCAAGCGCAGAGAATTCAACGTTTCGGCTGAGAGGAATACGCAATGAAAAAATGGCTGATTTATGTAGGAAGCACACTGCTTATACTGGCGTTTATGGTGCAGATGGGCTGGCTGGAAATCATCGGTATTCATAGGATTTCCTTTGGAAGCGGGCAGCCAGACGACGTCACACGGGTTGATACGGCCTCTTACAATGTAGAGGATGGCATCGCCTATCGGGTAAAGGCCGAGGGAGAATACTTTTCTATTTATTCCCCTGAGAGTGGTCAGTGGGAACAGATTTTCTGGAAAGGCGTTAACATCGGCGCCGGCGAACCCGGACTGTTTCCCGGCGAGTTGACAATAAGCTATGACGACTATTACCGCTGGTTCGGTTATATCTCTGAAATGAACTGCAACTGCATCCGTGTATACACCACCATGCGGCCGCAATTTTATCATGCGCTGTACGACTTCAACGAGCAGGCGGAAAATCCGCTGTATCTCTTTCAAGGCGTATGGATGGACGAGGAGGACATAACAACCTATGGCGATGTATACGCAGAAAGTGAAAAAATTAAGAATGATTTTATTACAGATTCCCTGAACTGCGTTGATGTAATCATGGGAAATGCCGTTTTACCGGAACGCGCCGGGTTTGCCTCGGGCACCTATACGGCAAACGTGTCGAAATGGTTGGCCGGGTGGATACTGGGTATTGAAAGCGATCCGAAATTCATTCAGAATACCAACGATTCCAATCCGGACAAAGGAACCTACGAGGGTACCTATCTGTATACCTACGGTTCAACCCCTTTTGAAGCATTTTACTGTGAAGCGGGAGACCGTGTTATTTCCTATATGACCGAGGAGTACGGTATGCAATGCCCTGTAGCGTTTGCAAACTGGGTGACCACCGATCCGCTCTCCCATCCGGAAGAGCCTTATGAAGACGAGGATCTGCTCACGTTTAATACCGAAAGTATCCGTAGCCGTGCAGAATATAAATCCAATCTGTTTGCCTCTTACCACGTTTATCCATACTACCCTGACTCTATGAATTACCAGAGCGATTATCTTTCTTATGTGGACGAAGACGGGAAAGTAAATACTTACGAAGCCTATTTAAATGACCTGAAGCTCGCGCATACCATGCCGATCATCATAGCCGAGTTCGGCGTGCCCACCAGCCGTGGCGTTACCCATCGAAGCGTGATGGGCTATAACCAGGGTGGTGTGGATGAGACCCAACAGGGGGAAATGTTGGCAGATATGTTCCGTTCCATTCACGACAGTGACTATGCCGGTGCTATTGTCTTCTCCTGGCAGGACGAGTGGTTCAAGAGAACATGGAACAACGAAGCTTTAGACATTGCGGATTCCCGGCCTTACTGGTCTAACATACAGACCTCAGAGCAAAGCTTCGGCATCCTTGCATTTGATCCGGGCGATTCGCAAACTTCCTTCGTACTGGACGGACTTTCAAACGAGTGGCGTGACAACGAAAAGATCGCATCGGGCAACTGCGGGGATCTGTACATGAAAAGCGATGAACGCTATGTCTATTTCATGGTGCGCATCGCGGACGGATTTGACTACAGCTTTGATACCGATACCCTACTCATCCCGATAGACACCATCCGCGGCCAAGGAAACAAGAAAATGAATGCCACCGGTGCCACCTTTGACCAGGAAGCCGATTTTGTGATCCAGATCAATGGGAAGGATAATTCCCGCATCATGGTGGATTCCTATTACGATTCCTATTATTTCCTCTACGCAGACCAGTACCAGATGATCGAACCTGTCCGCGACATCACCACGAAAAATAGCGGTCGCTTTAATCCCATGATGCTCTGCACCGGTTACGAAATGACCATTCCCACTACCAACCAGGTAGTCGAGTTTGAGAGCTATGAAACGGGAAAACTGACCTATGGAAACGGTGATCCTTCCTCTAAGGACTATATGTCTCTTTCGGACTTCATTTACAATGAAAAAGAGGGGATCCTTGAGATCCGTATCCCATGGCAGCTGCTCAATGTGATGGATCCTTCCTCCAAACAGATCATGAGTGATTTTTATACCGAGCAGAGTATTACGCCCACCGATTTTGACGGTTTTACAGTGGGTCTGGGTGTAATTGGGGAGCAGGATCGGACTGTATCGCTCAATGGCACCTATGCCTATGAAGGCTGGACAACGCCTACCTATCACGAGCGCCTGAAACCTTCCTACAAAATTTTGCAAAAAGCACTGGAGGAGCTGAGTTAGTGTTGTCAAAAAAAATGATCGTCCTCCTGTCAACGTCATCTCTTATCTTTGTACTGGCTTCTCTTGTTGTACAAATTGTATTAAAAAAATCAGATGAACCACCTTCTCCCTCTGTCTCCACCCCTTCCGCGATGTCAATCCCTTCCGACCGATTGACCGTTGACGGTATTGACAGCGGCGACATCACCCTTCATTTCCGGGCGGTTGATCCGTACTTTTATCTAAAAAGCGAAAATGGATGGGGAGCTGTCTATTTAAAAGGCGTCAATATAGGCCTTACCGAGGCTACTACCGACCTCTCAAACCCGAATGTGCCCTATGAGACATACCGAGAATGGCTTTCACAGATCGGAGAGATGAACGCCAATACCGTCCGAGTCTTCACGGTTATGCCGCCCCAGTTTTATAAAGCGCTTTACGATCACAATGCCGAAGCCGCCAGCCCCCTATACCTTGTACAAGGCATCTGGTTTAATGAAACTTATATGACCGAGGGGGAAAACGCTTTTGAACAGGACGGACGGATTATTGAAGCCTTTAAACGCTCCATCCGGGAAACTCTGGACATTATGCACGCAAACAGCGACTATACCGATTACGGCGAAATAAAAAATGCCGTTTACTCCTATGATGTTTCCCCCTATCTTGCGGGGTATATCCTGGGGCTCGAGTGGGATCCGGGATTTGTAAAACGGACAAACGCACAGACCTCCCGTGCAGGGTATGCCGGCCACTACCTGAAAACCGCTGAAAATGCCACCGCCTTTGAAAGTTTTCTCTGCGAAGTGGGCAATTATCTTATTGCTTATGAGACCGAAATCTATTCCGCTCAGACGCCGGTGGCGTTTCTCAACTGGCAAACCACCGATACCCTTTCCCATTCAAACGAACCCTTTGAAGAAGAGGATATGATTTCGGTAAACACCGAGGCCATACATTCCACCGACCGCTATTACTGCGGCTTGTTCGCCGCAGTGGATGTATACCCCTATTATCCGGAATTTATGAATTACCAACCCGAATACTTGCAGGCTGATGAAACAGGCGATGTGAATCCTTACAAGGCTTACTTGGCGGACCTACGCACTCAATACAGCGTTCCGGTCATCGTCGCAGAATTTGGAGCGCCTACTTCCAGGGGAACAGCGCACCAATCCGTTATGGGCATCCATCAGGGTGGACTTACCGAACAGCAACAGGGAGAAGCCATCGTCAAAATGATGGAGTCTATCGCCGCCGAAGGGTATGCCGGTTCCCTGATTTTCTCTTGGCAGGACGAGTGGTTCAAACAAACCTGGAACACCTATCGTTATTCTCCCGACAATGCCGCCGTGCGCACTCCTAATGTCCAGTCGGCAGAGCAAAGCTACGGCCTGCTCGCTATGGAACCAGGGCAAACCGATATCTGCTTTATAGACGGACTTGCCGGCGAATGGCAGGATGTCACCCCGGCTGTGGAGAACGCGGGAAGAAGTGTCTCCACCCTTTGGGACGAAGGCTATCTATATCTGAAAATCGAACTTCCCGATTTTGACTTTACCAGCGATACCCTTTTGCTCCCCATACAAATCACCGGAACAGGCAGTTCCTTTTGCGAGGAATATAACGCCACCTTCGGTAGCGCAACCGATTTTCTTCTGGTGATAAACGGGAAAACCAATACGCGGCTGCTGACCGATGCTTACCAAGATCTGTTTTATTACACCTACGCCTATGAAGATGCCCTATTTGAAAGGGATAGGCGCTTTGAACAGAAGAACAGTGGTGTTTATAATCCCATCCGGCAGTTTATTTCCAATGAAATCTCTCTCCCCATCACCGGAGAAACGATTGAACCTCAATATCTTGAGAGTGGGCAACTTACCTATGGTATTACCGACCCGGACAATCCTGCCTACAACTCCTTGGCTGATTTTTACTACCGTGATGGAATCATGGAGGTGCGTATCCCATGGTATCTTTTGAATGTCATGAACAGCACAGCCGGTGTCTGTCTGAACGACTTTTATGCCGCAGGAAGCGTGGACATAGCCGATATACCAGGTATACGGCTGGGCATCGGCGTGCCGGGAGAAGAAAACATCCCTTTACAGGATGTTGATTATACCACCAAGGAACGTTCGTATTTTCATACGCGATTAAAAAAGTCCTACGCCATTGTCCAGAAGGCTATGGAAAATTTTATGGAGCATTGACAGGCTTTGGAAATATTCTGTGAATCAGTAGGAGGTACAATAGGATGAACCAATTTAAAAAGTCTTTTCGAGGGTATAATCCTGAGCAGGTGGATGAACGTCTGCGGGATCTTGAAACTCAGCTGAAAGCGTCCGAAGCACGATGCGAATTGTTGGAAAACCAACTGACACAGGCCAGACACCAAGCGGACACGGCCCAATCGCATCTGGAGGATCACAATACCGAGATCCAGAAATTAAAAGACAGATACGAGCATCTACGCCTGGAGCAAAGTGAAAAACAAAATCAGGCGGAATCCATCGGACGCGTCTATATCAAAGCATTTGAAAGTGGACGCGAGATCGTTACGGCTCCGGCCCCGCATATTGAACAGTTTTTACAACACATTGAAAGCGCAACAAAAAAATCCGGCCTGGAAATTTCCAAGGCAAAACGCGATTTTTCTGATACCTCGGACAAGATTACTGCCCTGATCGCTGAAATTGACCGTCAAACGGCGTTCCTGCGCCATCGTCTTGAGGAACTTTCCACCGATATAGAAAGCATGGACAACGTCTATATGCAATTCGACCGTGTAAAAAACGCCACAAAGGCAGATATCGACCGAATCCGCCAAAACTACGAACAGATCATAAACGATTATCAGGATCCTTCCTTGTATCACACCTCATCCGAGAAAAAATCTACCGTACAAACATCCCGAAGCAATCCGGTTAAATCTGAACCTTTCTTATCGGGTGGCGACACATCCTATTCGAAAATTTCGGCGCCGCTGAGTGATGAAGCGTCGGACAATCATACACCAGAACTCGTGCCTATTCCCACAGACAATTCTTCCATCTCCGTTCAACCTGCAGGAACAGGCGAAATCGAAACAGATAGAAGCACTGGTGTGGATGAAAGAAACGAGGTCCCCCCCATGACGGATACCGCCGCGGATTTTCGCGAAAGCAGCGATGTACTGGGAGAAGATTCCGAACCGGACATGACAAAAAGCAGCTTGCCACAGGGACAAAACGAACAAAATATACGCGGACAAAACATCCTGAATCTGTTGCATAAATATCAGAAAAAATAAGTTTTTGGCAAAAGCGTTTAATGTATCGCTAATTTATTATTTGAGTTTACATTTTATTCATAATTATACGGTTGCATATATTGGTAGATAACGATATAATGTAGATGAGTGAAAAAAGGCAAACTGCCAGAAATGGCAGGACGCAAAATCATGGGCCTAAGGTCTGCACAGATTTTTCTGCTTACGACTATGGTCGCCAGACTGCTCCTCTATCTAAGTATCATTTTTAGAGAGGAGTTTTTTTATGAAATCAAAAAAATTGTTGCCTTCCTTTTTAGCGGTGATGTTTACCATTGCTTGTATTTTTGCAACGGTGCCCGCTTCGGCACAAGATTTCACCCGGGTGTATGTCTATACCCGCAACGACGGCAACCCTATCCCTTATGCTCAAGCTGTAAATCCTGCTGATGAATATTTTCTTGCGACGCAAGGGTATCTTCAGACAGCCGAAGAATGCTACAATTTGCAGGGAGTGGAGGAGTACCTTTTGAGGGAGCCGAGTGTAATTGTCCCAGAAGGACAAACAATTCTTTGGTATGAGATTGCAAAATCAGGCAATACCTGGCGTCTGCATGGTATCTATACCCCGGCTTATACCGTGGTATACGATGCAAACGCAGATGACGCTATAGGCACGACTGTGGACAACACAGAATATACCAAATACAGCACCGTAACGGTGCAAGAAAACGGTTATACCCGCGAAGGCTATGAATTTACCGGCTGGACCACAAATCCCGATGGGTCAGGTTCAAGATTCTCCCCTGATAATCAGGTTTCCATTTCTCAGCTTATGGCTTCGGAATCCTCCGATACCGTGACCTTGTATGCCGAGTGGAAAAAAGAATCCTCGTCGGAAGAAACCGAAAAAAAGATTACCTTGGGTATTGTGACTCCCAAAAAAATGTCTGTCCGGTTTGAAAACGGCAATGTTTACAACAACGGCGATTCCCTTGAAATCGAAATTGGCAAAATCTATCGTTTCCAAATGTGTTCCAACAACTGGGAAACCGGTGTTTACGACGACAACGGAAACGGTTTGTGCGGTACAGTGGTATACAGTGTGAGAGTCTCGGACAAATATAACGAGCGTAGCTATGACGAGACCACCAAAACCTTTGTTCTCCCCAAGGGTGACCCGGTTCTTCGTACAGATGTTAACTCCTGTTTTATGGCCTATCGCTACCATTTCACAAAAGGCGATTACAACAAGCAGACAGGTATTGAACAGGTGGTCGATACGCCTCTTGAAAGTCTGTCAGTGAACCTTCCGCTTGGTTCTACCGTGACATCCGACGCTTATAAAGGCTATCAATGGATCGATACAGCAAATGTATTTATTGAGCGTGGGAAAGATTTATCTCTATCCTATACGGATTATTATTGGAATCATTGATGTTTGAAACTACGCACAGACACTGCCTTACGGCGGATCTGTGCGTAGTTTTTATTTGTATGCTTTAGCGGAATAAAATGCTATGGAAAGGAAAAAGCTGTCGCTTCAATAGGATTACATAGTACAATAAAGATGAGCGAAATATAGAAACAAAAGAGCTATCTGACTTCAACTTGAAATCGGATAGCTCTTTACTTTTACAATAATTCAAATAATGTTGCCATTCTGTTGCCACACAGGATATTCAAACGGCGAAAACCGCATAACTACGGGCTTTTTCATAGATAAGAAATCATTCCCACTCCACGGTTCCGGGGGGTTTGCTTGTGATATCATAGACGATGCGGTTGACGCCACGCACCTCGTTGGTGATGCGATTGGACACGGTCGCCAGAATGTCATAGGGGATGCGTGCCCAGTCGGCGGTCATAAAATCATCGGTGGTCACCGCGCGGATGGCGATGACGTTTTCGTAGGTACGGTGGTCGCCCATGACGCCCACAGCTTTGGAACCGGTGAACACGGCAAAAAACTGGCTGAGTTCTTTTTCGTATCCATTTTTGGCCATCTCGTCCCGCAGCACCCAGTCTGCGTCCTGCAAGATGCGGATCTTTTCAGCCGTGATCTCCCCTACGATCCGTACGCCAAGGCCGGGGCCGGGGAAAGGCTGCCGCCAGACCAATTCCTTGGGGATTCCCAGCTTTTCTCCCACGGCGCGGACCTCATCCTTGAACAGATCGCGCAGCGGCTCGATCACGCCCAAAAATCCGATATCGTCCGGGATCTCCCGCTGGTTATGGTGAGTCTTGATGACCGCGCTGCCGGCGCCCTTTCCGGACGCACCTTTTCCGCTTTCGATGCGGTCGGGATAGATGGTGCCCTGGGCAAAATAAGCATCCCCCTTGGCGCGGGATTTGATCTCTTCCCAAAACACCTTATAAAACTCATCGCCGATGATATGACGCTTTTCTTCCGGATCGGTCACGCCTTTGAGCTTTTGCAAAAACACATCCCCGCAGTTCACCCGCACAAAGGTCATATCGAACAGCCGGGTGAAGGTTTCCTCCACGAAGTCGCCTTCGTCCTTGCGCATCAGGCCCTGGTCGACAAAAACACAGGTGAGCTGCTTACCCACCGCCCGGCTCAGGAGACCTG
>ENA-UALL01000014-UALL01000014.1-human-gut-metagenome-genome-assembly--contig:-NODE-14-length-121324-cov-16.668077_pt1 | contig 121324 bp, 108 predicted proteins | sample MGYA00243699_ERZ654466 | MGnify/ENA primary metagenome ERZ654466 (study PRJEB26926, sample SAMN06164635) | human gut metagenome | biome: ENVO:00009003; feature: ENVO:2100002; material: ENVO:00002003...
CAGACGATAACAAAGACCACAAGTGTGATTATTGCGGCAAGAAGCTGACTGAGCACACCGGCGGGAAAGCGACCTGCAAGGACAAGGCAAAGTGCGAAGTTTGCGGTGCGGAATACGGTGAGCTTGATGCGAAGAACCACACCAACTTAAAGCACTTCCCGGCAACTGCGGCGACCAAGACCACCGAGGGCAATATCGAGTACTGGTACTGCGAAGGCTGTGGTAAATATTACAGCGACAAGGACGGTACAAAGGAAATCAAAAAAGCCGACACCGTAACGGCGAAGCTGAAGGACGATTCCAAATCTCCGCAGACCGGCGATACAAGCAACCTTGCTTTGTGGATTGCCTTGCTGTTTGTCAGCGGCGGTGCAGCCATTGGCACAACGGTTGTCAGCAGAAAGAAAAAGTACAACAGATAATTGAATAGCGTTCCCTTGCTCCATCTTCCGAGCAAGACAAAAGCGTCGTAGCGATACGGCGCTTTTTTGTTACCCGGAAGCGACAAACAGCGGATTTTGAATGGTTGGCGGTAAAGGATACCGCCGCTAAAACAAAGCCGCTCATATCGAAAGAAAACGCCCAAAATCGCCCCGAAACTATACAGCGGGAAACGGTTTTGGGCATTTCTGCGTTTCGGGAGCAAATCGGCAATTCGGCAGTGAAAAGGAGGTGCTCGCTATGCCCCGTATGCCGAAATACCTCAAGGAAGAATGGGCGTTCTTTCTTGATGAGCGTGGCAGGAAGAAATACAACGAGCTTTGCAGGAAATGCGAAAGGAGCTGCAAGCAGCGTTTCCTACTATCAAAGACAGTATTTCAATGCGTCCTCTGCCGTGGAACGATTGCAGGAACGGTATGACCGGCTCAAAGAAAAATGCCAGCCGTTTTTGCAGGAACTGGAACACTTTCCAAAGCTGGTGGAGGTCTTAGTGAAGAAGGTCAAGGAGCTTTTCAGTATCAAGGAAGCGCAGGAGCGCAAGGAACGGGAGGACAGAGCAGCCGCCCGAAAAGAACAATCCAAACACCGTCGGGGCAGAAATGATTGGGAACGGCAATGCCGCCAAGCTGGACATCCGAGAGTAGCATCCGAACCACGAGCGCTGCGGGAAGGGTATCACGCTCACGGAGGACGAGGGCAGAAATCTTTACGCAGCACTCAAGGCAATCTATGAAAAGGAATAATCCTTTTTCGGCTGGTAACGGGGCGTTCGGAAACGGACGCCCCTATTTTTACGGAGGGAGGTGATGACCGTGGAGGATATGAAAACCGGCTTTGTAGAGAGAATCGGCGGCACCATTTTCGTTGTCAACGCAATGCCCGCAGAGAACGCAAAGCATACGCAGGAGGAGCTTGTAAAGGCTCTGATTGCAAGAGAAGCAATGGCTTTGCAGGAAGCAGATGTTGCCTGATTGCCAACACGACACCTAAAGGTGCCACCCCATCTGATCCGTTCTGGGAGAAAGCAGGGTAAGCCGTCAAAACTGGATACAAGAATGAAGTTTTTACAGGAGAACAATCCTCTTGGAGCTAATCATCCAGCGGTAAAGCAGTATAACAAATGTATGAGAGGTGCCGGAGATACCGTTCGTTCTATTATTATCAGTGCAAACTCCAGACTGGCATTTCTTGAAAATAAACAGGTACTCAGGCTGCTTTCAAAGGATGATCTTAATCTGCCTGAAATAGGGATAGGAGTAAATGGGGATGGTGAAACAAAGACAGCTCTGTTCTGTGTAATTCCAGATAGTGATAAATCATATAACTTCATTATCGGAATGTTATATACACAGATATTCCAGGAGTTATATTATCAGGCAGATTTCAATTGCGGTGGCAGATTACCGATTCATGTGACATTCATGCTTTATGAATTTGCAAATGTTGCATTGCCGGATGATTATATCCTTGACGAGATTGCCAAGTTTGTTGCTGTGCCACATAATTCCTGTCGGAGCTTTTCGGGGACAGCCGCTGTACGCCCAAGCCTTAATATCTGCAGGAGAGCCGACGATATATGTTTCCGTATCTTCCGTAAAATCAACAATTATGCCAACCGAAGCAATATCCGCGCAATGTTCAAAAAAATTCATCATAAAAGTTTATTCCTTACCATATAAAGTTGTTTTTCAAATTATCATTCTTGGAAATTTTCCTGTACTCACTCGGTGTGATCCCTGTTCTTTTTTTGAATATCTTCATAAAGCATATCTCATTTCCGTATCCGCAGAGGTCGGATATTTCCTTAACGGTCATATCGGTGGTCGAAAGATAATATTGTCCTGTCTTGATCTTTGCGGATAAAATATCTTCATAGCAGCTTATCCCGAATTTCCGTTTGTATATTGCCTGAAGATATGACGGACTCAGATTCATTTTTTCAGCAAGCTGATATATATTGCTGTAGCTCCCTGCATTGCTGTAAATATCGGTGCGGAGCATTTCAAGAGCGGAAATGCGGCTTTTATCGCTGTCAGGATTTATGCTGCTTTCGGATATTTTCATAAGTATCATCTGCATAAGCATATTTTCGTACTGTTTCCTGTTGGTCGAACCGGCTACATTTTCACGGCATAATATCGTAAGCAGCTCTTCAATTGCAGGAATATCCGCCGAGGTGATAAGCGTGTCAGTTTTTATCCCATTCATAAGCTCGGTATCGTCCGTATCAAAATGGACAAAGTGATTAACATAACTTCCGCACAGAGTTTTGTAATGCTGCATTGTTCCCTTGCTGTATAAAATGAGACTGTCGGGAGAAACGGTTATTTCTTCACCGTTTTGTATCAGAACAGCGGAGGTCTTGAAGATAACAAGAAGATCATCTCCCGAACCATCCGGTCTGCATATTTCAAAATTCCCTTTGTGTCTTACGTTCTGACAGACTGTGTTTATACTTATCATATCATCACCTCAAAGTACGAACGGTTAGTATAATAATGTTATAAGTCATTGCAATACCAAAGTCAATGACGTATATATGATAATATAATAATTCAGTATGCGGCGGAGGTATAATATGAAAAAAATATCAATAGTAATAAATGCAGACGACAGGCTCGGACATATCTCTCCCGAGATATACGGACATTTTTCCGAGCATCTCGGAAGATGTATCTACAACGGTATATATGTGGGTGAAAATTCACCTATTCCGAATACAGACGGAATAAGGAATGATATCATCGAGGCGTTCAGAAATATAAAAGCTCCCGTTTTCCGCTGGCCCGGCGGCTGCTTTGCGGAAGAATATCACTGGCAGGACGGTATCGGTGAAAAAGCCTTGCGCCGAAAGATCGTGAACACGAACTGGGGCGGAGTTACGGAGGATAATTCTTTCGGTACACACGAATTTATGCGCTTCTGTGAGCTTGTTGGCTGCAAGCCTTATATAAACGGCAATGTTGGCAGTGGCAGTGTTCGTGAAATGTCCGAATGGATAGAATATATGACCTCAGATGTGGAATCGCCTCTCACAGAGCAGAGAAAGAAGAACGGCAGAGCCGAGCCGTGGAAACTCGAATACCTCGGTGTCGGCAATGAAAACTGGGGCTGCGGAGGAAATATGCGTCCCGAATATTACGCCGACGTTTATAAAAGGTATCAGACGTTCTGCCGCAATTATTCGGGAAACAGACTTTACAGAATAGCCTGCGGTCCAAGCTCTGCCGACTATAACTGGACAGAAGTCATGATGAAAAATCTTGACAGCAATAATGTTGATGCTATCGACCTGCATTATTATACGATGCCCGTATGGCCCGAAATGGAATCAGCCACCGATTTTGACGATGAGCTTTATTATAAAACTATCGCTGCAGCGAACTTTTCCGATGAGCTTATCACAAGACATTCGGAGATAATGAATCGCTATGATCCCGAAAAGAAAATAGGACTTGTAATAGGCGAGTGGGGCTGTTGGCATAATGTAGAAGAGGGTACGAACCCGGGATTTTTATATCAGCAGAATACTATGCGTGATGCTATCGTTGCTGCAATAGAGCTGAATGTTTTTAACAGACACAGCGACCGTGTTGTAATGGCAAACCTTGCACAGGCGGTGAATGTTCTCCAATCGGTCATTCTTACAGAGGACGATAAGATGATAAAAACGCCTACATATCACGTTTTCGACCTTTTTAAAACACACCAAAACAACGAGGCAGTTTACTGCTATACGCAGAACGAAAATATGTCGGAAGGCAAAAATGCTCCGATGATCTCGGTTTCCGCATCGGTGAACGAAAAGAGTATGACCGTTACCGCCGCAAACTGTTCGCTTACGGAAGAGGCTGCTGTTGAATGCAGCATTTTCGGATTTAAAGCATCATCGGTTTCGTGCAGGATACTTACAAACGAGGCGCACAGCTATAACGACTTCGACTGTCCCGACAGGGTGAGCATTACCGAGCATACGGCAGTCATCAAGGATAATGTTTTAAAGCTGAATATTCCGCCTTGTGCTGTTGTGGAATGTGTTGTTGACTAAATATTGGGGCATATTCACAGTGCATTTCGTCTTTATAATAAAAATATAAGCATAAGAGCTGCGTTTCATTAAAGAAGCGCAGCTCTTTGTTTTATTGTAATAGAGGGGACGTTCCTTTTGTAACGAGGAGTGTCCCCGTGTCACGATTAAGACAGGTGACACACCTTGTGACAGAGGGACACTCTTCAATACAGGTGACACTCTTCGTGACAGAAGGAACGTCCTCAAAGTGCGCGGTGGGAGAATTTACGTACATGACTAATGATAATCTGGGCTCAGAAGCAGGGAAATGAAATCAGTTAAGTGATAAATTACCAAATCTGAAAGGAGACATAAGTTATGAGTAAGAAGTATTTTACGATTGCGGGATGCAATCACTACTATGGAAATGAGTATATGAAAAAGGGCATGAAGGTGAAACTGGTTAAGGAACCTGATAATGAATATGATCAGGAAGCAATACAGGTGAAAATCAAAGGCCTTGGCAAGGTTGGTTATGTGGCAAACAGTTCATATACAGTCAAGGGAAAATCAATGAGTGCCGGAAGACTGTATGATAAGATAGGCAAAAAGGCTAAGGCGAAGATAGTATTTATACTTGATGGCAGTGCGATATGCGAAGTGACGGATGATGGACTAGCAGGTAAATAAAAAGATATAATAAGTATATCTACGTGCAAGTAGTTAATTATTGTCAATAGCCAAATGAGGCATATGCCTGGATGGCTATTACAAAAGAGAGAGGTGGCTTATATGAAGAACAATTCATTTGGCGGAAAGATCTTAATTGTTGTGATTATAATAGGTATCTTGTATATTATCGGAAGTGCAGTGGATGCAAGCAAATCAAAGTGCGTTAAATCTGGATGCAATAATGAACGGTTATCAGGAAGTGCTTACTGTTTTTTACATAAACCATATGAAAACTCATCGTATAAGAATTCATATAGCAGCACCACAAGCGCTACGACAGAAAGTACGACTGAAGTTACGACAAAGACAACTGAGAGAGCAACTACCAGTGTTACTACAAGGGAAGAACCGACAACTAGAGCATGGAAGGATAACAATTCATATAAAAATAATACATCTGGCAATCCATACAAGTCATACGATGATGGATATGATGATGTGTATATGGATGGGGATTATGATGATGACAGATATAACAGAGATTCAGATTACGCTGATGGTGTGGACGATGCTATAGAGGATGATTATGAAGAGGGAGATGGAGATTGGAACTAGTAGATTATATTTCATCCGGAACTTGTGTGATTGGGGGAATATGAAAAATCATAATGGCAATAACTTTAATGCTTTTATGTATTTATGATGGAATTTTGAAACCTTTGTGTTAAAATGTCTAATGGGGTGCTGTGTCATTTCTACTCTATATTTTGAAGAACTGAAATAAAGAGTAACTATACAAAAATATATAAATATAGATATCTATGGTAGCATATTAAATGGCAGAGCAGGTGTTTAGATAAATGTATTTGGTACGATGACGAAATAGAATAGATATTAGGAAGTATCAAAGTCTGTTGGACTATGTATTTGTGAATACTTCAATTGAAATATTTTGAGAATTTGCTATGGTATAAAGATGAATTAGTGTGTTGGAGAATATATGATTGAAAGAATATGCCCTAAGTGTAGGGTACCTATGAATGGAGAAAAATGTATAAAGCCTAATTGTGGACATGCTACAGAAATGTCATCAACTATATATTGGTGTGATGATTGTAATATTCCTATTTTTGAGAATGTTTGTCCTACTTGTGGCAAAATGGGAAAGTATATTGCAACAGATATGAGACCAGTATTTCCAGAAGAAAATGTCCTGATTTCGCTTTTGATGGAAGATGACCCCAAGAAGTATCAAAAGGAATCGGTTTGGTTTGGAAATGGCGCTTACATAATTAATGGGAAAAAAGCACGGCTTTCTGTTACTAAAATAAACAAACTACCAATTGAAGAAATAAAGAATTTAAAAGAAAAATATGATGCTTTTTCAGAAAAAATAGATTATACATTTTTTAATGAATATGTAAAAAAATATATAGCTGCAAATGCTGATAGATATAATTCTATTACAGAAGAAGCCGTACATTTTGTTCAGCAGTATCACGATAAATATGCAATTGAAGATATGATGGTTTCTTTTAGTGGAGGAAAAGACTCAACAGTTACTTCTCATGTTGTTAATAGAGCGTTGGGAACCAATAAGGTTCTTCATGTTTTTGGTGATACTACTCTGGAATTTCCATATACGTTGGAATATAAGAAACGATTCAATAAGAATGAGGAATCTCGGGGAGTAAGAGTTTTGACTGCAAAGAACAGGGAAAAGGATTTCGAGGACCTTTGTAAAGTAGTAGGCCCACCGAGTAGAGTAATGAGATGGTGCTGTACTGTTTTTAAAACTGGTGCAATACAAAAAACCATTTCATCTGCATTCAAGGATAAAAAAAATATTTTGAGTTTTCAGGGAATTCGTCATAATGAATCAGTTAGTAGAAGCAAGTACGAAAGAGAAAGTGAAAGTCCTAAAATTTCAAAGCAGACAGTAGCATCTCCGATTATAGATTGGATAGACTATGATGTATGGCTTTATATATTAACGACGGGCATAGATTTCAATGAGGCGTATAGGTTAGGATGGACACGTGTTGGTTGCTGGTGTTGCCCTAATAATGGAGGTTGGTCTGAATTTTTGGCGAAAGTTCATATGCATGATCAATATTTACATTGGCATGAATTGTTAGTTGATTTTGCTAGGCAAATAGGAAAGCCGGATCCAGAAGATTATGTTACAGAAGGGGGCTGGAAGGCCAGACAGGGTGGTAATGGATTGGCAGCAGCACAAACTTCAATTGTTTCTTTTGAACCATGTGCGACGGATGATAATGCATTCAATTATGAGTTGCAAAGACCAATAACAGAAGAATTGTACGAGTTGTTTAAGCCATTTGGGTATATTAATAAAGAATTAGGTAACAAACGGCTTGGAGAAGTATATGTAATTAATAATGCGGGAAAGGTTGTTCTTATATTACAGGGGCGTATTGGTAGTACAAAATTGAAAGTTATTATTAAAGACTTTCATATTGCAAGAGCAAAGACACTTACTGTTGCAGAAGGTAAAATTCAGTGTCAGCTTACAAAGTACCAAATGTGTTTAGGATGTAAAGCTTGTGAAAGTGTATGTAGATATGATGCAATAAGTGTTAAGGATAATGGGACAGGAAAAATAACTTATAACATCGATGATAAAAAATGCCAACGATGTACGGAATGTGTAGGTCATTTTAATGCTGGGTGTTATATGAGAAAAGTTCTAGGAATAAAGAGGACATAATATGACAACTAAAAAAATTAAAATAAAATTACAGGGACATGAAAAGTTTGCATTACGTGAAGGGTGGATTAATAAGGCATTAATGTTATTGCCGGATAATACAGATGCATTTACTAGAAAAGATGCCACCGATTTATTTGGAATTGGTAGTAATATGGTAAAATCTCTTAGATATTGGATGCGCGCATTGGGATTAACGAATATGGCTGGAACAGAATTATCTGGGATGGGGAAGCTTGTTGCAAAGTATGATCCATATTTGGAGAAGATATTTAGTTTTTGGATTATGCATTCATATATTTCTAAGAATATAGAGAATGCTACTACATGGTTCATGTTTTTTAATAGATGTGATGCTGATGATATGGAGAAAAATGAGATTGAAAGCATATTGTTAAGAGAGGTAAGGAAGTATGCTGCAGAAACGGTATTTTCAGAAAAATCACTCAGTAATGATGTTGATGTTTTATTGAATATGTATAGCCGAAGTAGGGAAAAAAAGGATCCAGAGGATAAAAGTGTATCACCATTTTCACAGCTATCATTAATAAAAAAAATGGATGGAAGATATATAAAAAATCATCCAAATAAAACTCAATTTCCAGAAGAGATAGTTCTTTATGAACTTGCATTGAGGATGATAGGAGAAGATGGAATTTCTATTGAGGATATGGTGTTTGGGGAGTGTGGATTGAACAAGACATTTAATATGACAGCGGTAATGGCTAATGATTATTTTGATAGATTAGATGCGGCTGGATATATTAGAGTGGACAGAACAGCTGGTTTGGATATGCTTTATCCAGTGCAGAAATTAGATCCATTAATGGTTATTGAAGATTTTTATAAGAATAATTTGTAGGTGGAAAAATGGCAAAGCTTAATTCATTAAAAGATATTATTAAATTTAATAGCAGTTTTAAGACAGCTGTTAATTTATATTTAAGTCTGAATAAACCGGAAAAAGTACTTGGATACATTCCAACAAAATCTTCTGTTAAATTTATGGGGGATTATTTAAATGCAGTGCTTGAAAATAAGGAGCAGGCAACCTTGTTAGTGGGACCTTATGGAAAGGGGAAGTCACACCTATTATTAGTACTTTTAGCAGTATTATCAATGGAGCGTACAAAAGAAAACGATGAAGTTATTAAAGAACTAATAAATAAAGTGAAAAATGTTGATGAAGTAGGAAAGATTGTCTCTGGGAAGATTGGTAAGATATGGAAAAATAAAAGATTTTTACCTGTGTTAATAACTAATACAACAGGAGATTTAAATCAGGCATTTCTTTACGGATTGAATGATGCTCTTAAACGTGAGAAATTGGATGACTTAGTACCTGATACATATTACTCTATAGCTCTAGGTAGAATTGAAGAATGGAAACAAAACTATCTCGATACATATGATTACTTTGAAAAAGAAATCGTACAAAAAGGAATAAGTATGTCTGGCTTAAAGACTGGCTTAAGATTGTTTTCAAAAGATTCGTTAGATATTTTCAAAGAAATTTATCCCAAAGTGACCTCTGGAAGTGAGTTTAATCCTATGGCAATTTCCGATGTCCTTCCGCTTTACAAGAGTACTGGTGAAAAACTTGTTGAAGAGTATGGATTTGGAGGAATTTATATTGTTTTTGATGAGTTTAGTAAATTCATTGAGAGCCAGAATGGTAATTCAACTGGAGCAAATATGAAGTTGCTTCAGGAGATGTGTGAATTGTCTGCAGATTCTCGAGATGCAAAGATTTTCTTTACAATGGTTGCTCATAAGAGCATCAAAGAATATGGAAAATATCTTTCTCAGGATCTTATTAATTCATTTACTGGTATTGAGGGAAGAATAATTGAAAAATATTTTGTCACTTCATCAAAAAATAACTATGAATTAATAAAGAATGCTATAGTTAAAGATGAAAAAAAACTTGAGTTAATTCCGTATGTTGATAAATATTTAGGTGATGATAAATTTTCTGCGTATTGGTCTTTACCTGCGTTTAGAAGTAACTTTTTGGAAAACGAGTTTAGAAATATAATTTTTGAAGGCTGCTATCCTTTAAATCCGATTGCTGCGTATCTATTGTTGAATATAAGTGAGAAAGTAGCGCAGAATGAAAGAACACTTTTTACTTTTATATCTAATGATGAACCTCATAGTATGGCAAGATTTGTGATGGAACATACTGGAAATATGGAGTGGAGTATCGGAGCTGATTTGATTTATGATTATTTCAGTTCATTGTTTAAAAAAGAAGTCGCAAATGAATATATACATAATATTTGGCTGAGTGCGGAGTATGCACTTGATAAGTGTGAAAATGTCGATCAGAGGAAAATAGTTAAGGCATTAGCGATTATTTTGATTGTAAATAAAGAAGAAGAAATTCCGGCAACTAGAACTTATCTTAAATTGTCTGTACATGCTGATGATGCAGATCAGGCTATAAATGAGCTGGAAGATAAAGAATATATATATAGAAAAGGATCCACGGACACATATATTTTTAAAACCAGGGCTGGCTCAGAGTTGAGAGCAGAGATGCGCAGGCGTGGTGAACTAAAAGGGGAAAACATAAATTATGCTAAGGCTTTACTAGAAGTTACAGGAAAGTATTTTATTGTTCCAAGAAAATATAATACTGAAAAAACAATGACTCGTTATTTTACAAATGAGTTTATGAGTGTGGAAGATTTTTTGAACATTGATTCAGCAGATGCATTAGTAGGTGAGGATACATTAGACGGTAAGGTTATTACTTTGTTTAGTTTTTGCGGAGTTAGGCAGGAATTAGTTAATAAGCATCTTCTTAAATTGGCGGATAAAAGATTAGTTGTAGTGTGTCCTAAAAAGGGACTGAAGGCACAAAAACAACTAAAGCAATATGAAATAATTCGAGATATAAGAGATGATTCTTTATTTACAAACAATAATGAAATATTAAAAAAGGAAATACCGCTATTGCTAGATGATCTTTCTTTGGAATTAGAGACGCTTTTGAACATAGTGTATGAGGGCGATTCGGAGACACGGGTTCTTTACTTTGATGGCAAAAAAATTAAGAATGCAAAATCAGGAAATGAAGAGATAGCAGTTAATGAATGCTGTTCGGTACTTTATCCATTTGCTCCAGAAGTAAACAATGAGATGGTTAATAGAGCTGTAATTGGAACGGCGCAAACAAAAAAAGCTAGAATAAACATAATTCAGGCCGTTCTTGCTCAGACTGATACCCCAGACTTTTATACAGGTTCAAGTCAGGAGGCGACAATTTATAGATCTCTATTTACAGTAACAGGGGTAAAAGAAAGCAATCCAAAAGAAAATATAAATAGAATTCTTGATGAGGTAAATAATTTTGTGGATTCATGCTGCGACAAAAAGGTTTCTATATATAATTTAGTGAAAAACTTAATTAGTGAACCGTATGGTATGCGAGTCGGATTAATAGCTTTTTATGTATCATATGTTTTGGCAAATAGAAGAGAAGATATAATTGTTTACTTTGCAGATAAAGAACTTCAAATCACACCAGAAATTGTAGTAAATATGTGTGAACATTCAGAAGATTACTCCATGTATGTGTCAAGGGAGGATCTTCAGAAGGAAAAGTATATTGCAGAGCTAAATTCTCTTTTTCAGGTGGAAGAAAATAGAAATTTATCCTCCAATAGAATAAAAAATATCATTATTTGTATGCAGAGATGGTTCAGAGCGTTACCACAGGCAACAAGGAACACAATAAATCTAGAGCAATATGTTTCAGATGAATCTACAGTAAGGGCGATAAAAGCAATTAAGAGAGCAATGCAAAAGGTTGATTATAATCCTTTTGAAATCCTGTTTGTAAATTTCCCAAACGATTTTGGTACTGATTCATTGGAAAATACCTATATAATATTGGATGAATGCAAAACTTATTTTGACGATTACTTTAGCTGGATTGAGCAACAAGCAATTTCAGCAATTTATGATGTTTGGGATTCAAAAAGAAAACAGGACTTATATCATACGCTAAAAGAGTGGTATGACAAACAAAGCAAGCGTTCAAAACAGGGACTTTATGATGGTAGAATGACAAACTTTATGTCGTGTATAGAAAGCCTTGATGTTTATAGCAATGAGGATGTTGCAGGCAGGGTAGTAAAAGCTGTTACAGATGTTTATATTGAAAATTGGAATAGCAGTTCAATTGAGGAATTTGTAGAAGCGTTAGTAAGTGTAAAAAATGAAATTGAATCGGTTTATGATGGCGTATCTACAGGAGAGCTTGAACTTTCATTTGTTGGCAGAAATGGAGATAAAATAAGTAGATTGTATAGTCATGCTGATGAGAGCGCTGGTAGCGTGCTAAGAAATATTATTGAAGATACATTGGAAGAATATGACGATTTGAGTGTAAATGATCGGGTTTCAATTCTTCTTGAAATGATTGAGAAAATAATTAAGTGAGGGGATGTGTTATGATTTATCTAGATAATGCAGCGACAACCTTTCCAAAGCCGGAAAGCGTGTATGTGGCAATGGATAAGATAAATAGAGCTGGGGCAGTAAATGCAGGAAGAGGGGCTTATAAACTTGCACAGTCGGCAAGTAGGTTGATTGCTGACTTAAAAACTAGATTAAGATTGCTAGTGCATGTTGATGCTTCAACAGCCGTTGTACTTTCTCCATCGATAACAATAGCTATGAATCAAATTGTTAATGGACTTGGTTTAAGGCAGAAAGCAGTTGTATATGTATCACCATATGAACATAATGCTGTTGCAAGAAGTTTATATGATCTATCAAAGCGGCAAAAATTAGTTATCAAGGAACTTCCGCTTGATGACAGTCTGGAAATTGATATAGAGAAGATGAAATATGAATTCTCAAAAGATAAGCCAGAAGCAGTATTTTGTACACATGTGAGCAATGTTACTGGATATATTCTGCCAGTTGAGGAGATATTTAGAGAGTCGAAAAAACATGGAAGTATTAATGTGTTAGATTCAGCTCAGTCATTAGGACTGATAGAGGTCAGGGCTGATTTGATGGACGTGGATTTGATTGGATTTGCTGGACATAAAACATTGTATGGCCCTTTTGGAATAGGAGGATTTATTAATGTGTCCGCAGTCCCATTAAACACTTTTATCACAGGTGGAACGGGTAGCGATTCTCTTAATCTTGAAATGCCATTGGGGAATGAAGCGAGATATGAATCATCGAGTCCAAATATTGTTGCAATAGCGGGGTTAAATGCGGCACTTGAATGTCTTGATCAACAGAGCCTGTTATATCAGGAAAAAATATTGATTGGGTATATAGTGGAAAAATTGTCATCCATAAGAAAAGTAAGATTATTCAAGCCAAATAATTTGTCAAAACATGTTGGAATAGTATCTTTTGCATTAGAAGGTTTTACAGCTGCTGATGTTGGATTAATATTAGATGAAGATTTCGATATTGCTGTTAGGACAGGATATCATTGCGCACCATTTATTCATAGACATTTAAAAGATGAAAAATATCTTGGCACAATTAGAGTTGGTATTGGACAATTTAATTCCAGGTCGGATATTGATGCCTTATATAATGCATTACTTGATATTTTAGGAGGAGACTAATGAATCGACTAGGATATTATATGTATAATTTTAATGTTGTAGAACTAAAGAAATTCTTAGGAGAAAAATTAGCAGAATTATTAGTTGAGTGGTTGCCAGAAGGGGAGCAAATATACTCAGAAGAGAATTTGATAAATATGATTCTATCTGTATATGGAAATAAAATACTCGATGATCCTCAATTTCGAAAAAGACTTTATAAATCATTTGAGCCTCAAAAAATTCGTGATTATGCTACATTTATGCCAGGAAAAGAAAATGCAGGAGTTTCAGATATTATAGAGACTATGACAAAAAATCCGTGGGGAAAAAACGATATTTCATATAAGGTGTTAGATGATTTAGGTATATCTCACGAATACTTTGAGAAAGAAGAAAATACTAGAGAAGCTATTGAAACAGTTAGTTCATATGAAAAATTTTATGAGTTGCTTGATTATCAATTTATTATTCGACAAAAAATATTAACTTACATGAATTCGGATAATGATGAGACAAGGATGTTAGTTCGGATGCCTACTGGTACAGGGAAAACGAAGACAGCGATGCATACAATAATAAATCAATTTATTTTCAGACAGAATAAAAAAGGTTTGGTAATTTGGATTGCCCATACAAAGGAACTTTTGGATCAAGCATATGAGACCTTTTGTAATGTGTGGAGGCACATTGGTTCCGAAAACGTCACAACGTATAAGCTCTGGGATAGATATGATGTAGATGTGGATGATATAACAGATGGTTTTTTGTTTATTGGAATTCAAAAACTTACATCAATAAAAAAGAACAATTCAGAATTATTTGAGAAATTAATCAAATATGTGCAGATTGTAGTTGTAGATGAAGCTCATAGAGCTGGGGCATATGAAACAAAAAAGGCAATTAATATGTTGATGTCTTATTCAGGTAAGAAAAAAGCGTTGATCGGACTTACGGCGACTCCAGGACGAACAGGGGATATTGAAAATGAACTATTTAGGGGGATGTTTGATAACAAAATAATAGATATTGATATATCAATATTAAATCAATTAAATCTTTCAAAAACAGAGGCAGATAATACGATCCCTGAGAGTGATGTAATAAAGTATTTTCAGAATCGAGGGATATTATCAAAATTAAAGAGGACTCCGCTCCGCTATGGAGAATTAGGCACCCAGGAAATAGCAAAATTAAAGGTTCATATGACTAGAAATGGTTATAAAGATGTTACTGAAGAATTTCTAAAGACAATAGCTTTCAATAAAAATAGAAATACTGTAATTGTTAATAAACTGATCGACTTGAATAATGAACATATACCTACAATAGTCTTTGCTTGTTCTGTAGAACATGGAAAAATGTTATCAGCAGCTCTGACTATGCAGGGAATAAAAAATGGGCATGTATTTGGTGATATGGATCCAGTTGAAAGAAGAAAAATTATTGCTCGGTTTAAAGATATAGATGATGATTTAAATATCTTAATTAATTATGAAGTTTTGACTACGGGGTTTGATGCAACGAATATTGGGTGTGTATTTATTGCCAGACCGACAAATTCGGTTGTGTTGTATAGCCAGATGCTTGGACGAGGATTGCGTGGACCACAGATGGGAGGAAATGAGTATTGTGAGTTAGTCGATATAGAAGATAATCTTGAAAGATTTACAAATGAATCACAGGCATTTAATTTTTTTAGTGAGTATTGGGAGTAGGAGGTACAAAAGATGAATGAAGAAATTATGGAAAAAACAACAGAAGGAATGGATATAATTAACATTAGAGATTATGGGGATGCATTACGCAATTCTGGTTATAAAGATATCGAAAGTGCAATGGCAGAAATTGTGGATAACTCTATTCAAGCTGAAGCCCAAAATGTGTTAGTGATTATCAAAGATAGAGTACCTTCTTGGGGAAAAAAAAGCCAGGTATGTGAGGTGGCTTTTTTAGATGATGGAAATGGTATGACACCTGAATGGGTTCAAGGTTGTCTTAGATTTGGAAATGGTACAAGACGAACTGCAAAAGGTATGGGAAAATTTGGTGTAGGTTTGCCACAGTCCTCGTTGTATGCTTGTCCTAGGGTTGAGGTGTATTCTTGGCAGAATGGGATTGATAATTGCTACAGGGCATTTTTGGATATTGATATGATTTCAAGTGGCAAGCAACTTAAAATTGATCCCGCAGTAAAAATGTCAGTACCGGATGAATACAAGAAATATCTAAAAAAAGGATTGAAATTATGTGATTCAGAATTTGATTATACAGAGAAGGGTACTTTAGTTTTATGGAAGAATTGTGATAATGTAGTTCCAAGTACTGTAAGTGCATTGTTTAAGAGATTAGGGTTCTCATTTGGTAAGAAATATAGACACCTTATTTGTGATGAAAAATCAAACATTTATTTGATCCATGATACAAAGGATCAATATAATGAGAAGGTATTACCTAATGATCCTTTATTTTTGATGCAAAATAATATTGTTTTGGGAGATCCAAACAACCCGGAGAAACTTCAACGAAAGAATTATGTAAATGGATCGGAGCCAATTTTTGAACCATATAGAACTGAGTTTTGTCCAGATGGTATTGTAAAACAGAAAATTAAATATTGGGATAGAGATACAAAGACACCTAAAGAAGGTATTGTTACAATAACATTTTCTATAGTTAAAGAAAAATTCTATGATATAGAGCATATGCCAAATCCAACTCCAGGCAATACTGATATGGGTAAGTATGTAGGTCAGTTAGAAGGAATTTCTGTTGTACGTGAGGGCAGAGAGATTGATTTTGGTGAATTTGGATTTTATAGTGATAAAAATAGTCCTGAACATAGATGGTGGGGATGTGAGATTGCGTTTGATAGGGAACTTGATCAGGTATTTAAGGTCGCAAATAATAAACAACATGTTGAATTGATAAAGCTTGATGGTGCAGACTATGATGATGAAGAGTTTAAGCCCGTATGGTTACAACTTGAAAATATTATTACTAGTAAAATTTCCGATATGAAAAAACGTAATAAGGTGTTAAGAAAAGGAATTAATTCAAGTACAAATCTGTCAAAACCTGCGGAAGTTACTGTTAACAAGGCTGAAGAGGGATCTGATGTTTCGACTGAAAGTGCAGAGATAAGAAAGACTAAAACAGAAGAGGAACTAAAGAAGGCCGCAGAAGAAATACTTCAGGAAAGAGGAAAAGAGATTCCTGAGGCTGAAGAAACAAGACAATTATTACTTCAAAAAGTAGTAATTCAGGAAGAAGATGTCTCAAAATATACAACAGATTTATTTATGCTTAGTGTTGATACAGGTATTTGCATTTGTACAATCAACACAGGCAGCCTTTATTATGATAATTATGTTACAACTATGGATGATGAGTCAAAGTTGGCTTTTCAATTACTTCTTGCTTCATTTGTAAGAACAATAGACGAGGCTGCTCCAGAAAAGAGACCAACATACAAGAAGTTGATGAGCGAGTGGAATTATAAGTTAAATACGTATTTATCAAAATTCTTGGGAATAGATGATTGAGGTTTAAACATGGCAATTTTACTTTCTAATGAAATTCTGGATGCTATAGTGAAAGAACTACATAAAGCAACAAATTCAGTTCAAATAATAACTGCGTATTGTAAAGAAAAAACTTTTAGTTATTTAGATTCAGAAATAAATACAGAAGTACAGGAAAAAAGGTTGCTGGTACGTTTTCGACTAGATGATATACTGAAAGGTAGCACTGACTTTGAAATACTGAGATATGGAATTGAGAATGGTTGGAAGGTTTATTTAAGATTTGACCTACATGCTAAGACATATATCGTTGATAATAAGAGATGTCTTGTGGGAAGTGCAAATGTAACTAATTCTGGATTGAATGTTGGAGAATCAGGAAATGTGGAAATGGCTGCATTTGTAGACGTTGGAGCTCAAGATATTGAAAAAATAGGAAATTTGTTTAATGATGCGATATTAGTTGATGAAGCTATTTTTCTTAATTTAAAGAAACAGTTTGATTTGGTGAAAAAAGCAGCAATAACAGATGTATATAGTTGGGATAGCTCAATAATGGATTTATTCAATCCTCAGATTTATACTCTGTTTTCCTATGAACTTCCAGGAGATTTTGAACTTAAGAATGGTGAATATTTTCAGTTCCTTGGGGTGCGTTTTGATGGAAATAAGGAGAAACTGAAAGAAAAACTTAGATGGAGTAACGTATACTTATGGCTTATTAACATATTAAGAGGCAATGGAGGCTGTATGTATTTTGGAGAGCTGTCTGCAAAGCTTCATAATACAGTTGTCTCAGATCCCAAGCCTTACAGAAAAGATATCAAGCAGATGTTGGCAAATTTATTGAGACTAATAGATGAGCTCAAAATGGAAGAGATAGTGATAGATAGACCAAATTTTTCACAGAGAATTAAATTAAATGAGTAATTTCAATAGTGACTACGCTGCTGGGCTGATATATAAGCATGAAATAGATATAACTCAGTTATATAGAAGGCCAGATTCAAATGAACATAAATTTATTTGAGTTTGACACTTGTAGTATGGTACGTCAAGTAGAACAAGAACTTAATATGGTATTTTCTAAAAAATATTTGAAGATGTATGTGGTTTGGGTATAGCTGTCATTGCAGGACGTTGGCTGACTGGAATATGTGACAGGAAAAGAGTGGATATTGATAGAGTAGTTATTTGGCAGGATGGTTCAGGAAAAATATATCAGACGATGCCAGGTGGCGGGAGAATACTTATAGCTGATTCTCTTAGCGAATATATTGCAGAACGAAGACAGACAATCAAAAAATAAAAGCGGATTTGTGGTAAATTATAGCGTGAAAGAATGAGGTTACAATTCAATGAAACTTAAAAATATTAAAATAACAAATTATAGATGTTTCAAAGAAACAGACATTGTTTTTGATGATCATATCACATTGATTGTCGGAAAGAATGGAGCAGGAAAGACTGCAATATTGGACGCAGTTGCAGTTGCGGTCAGTACATTTTTACTTGGTATTGATGGTGGCGTAAGCAGGGGAATTTCAAAAGATGATGCAAGATATGAATTCCATAACCTTAATGGTACTGTTGATCCACAGCATCAGTTTCCGGTAAGCATTGACAGCGTAGGTGACTGTTTAGATAATCAGGCTGTGAAATGGGTACGTTCTCTGAATTCTGAGAATGGAAATACTACAGTCAAAGAAGCGAGAGAATTAACGACTATATCAAAGGAAGCACAAAATAGGATTATGACAGGAGACAAGTTATTAGTTCTTCCGCTGATATCTTATTATGGCACAGGTCGTTTGTATGCTCAGAAGAAAGAAAAGAAGAACATAAAATCTCTCACGGAATTTAAACGACAGGTTGGTTATGTAGATTGTATGGCAGCTGAGTCAAATGAAAAGTTGATGCTTAATTGGTTTCAGATTCAGACATTAAAATGTCTCCAGGAGCAGCAGAGAACAGGTGTTATAGAAAAATCGTTATTGTTAAAGACTGTAGAAACAGCTATCTGCAAGTGCTTTGAGAGAATTAGTGGCGCTAAAAATGCTAGCATTATATTCGATCTTGATACACACAGATTGGTTTTGGATTTTGAAAGTGCAGATGGCATTTTACAAAAATTTGCAATGGATGAAATGAGTGATGGATACAAGAATACACTTAGTATGATTGGCGATATAGCATATCGTATGGCTGTTTTAAATCCTATGCTGGGTGAAAAGGTGCTGGAAGAAACACCGGGAGTCATCTTAATAGATGAGATAGATCTACATTTGCATCCGCAGTGGCAGCAGACAATTATAAGCGATTTAATCAGTATTTTTCCAAAGATACAATTCATCGTCAGTTCACATGCCCCGGCAGTTATCAATTCTGTTTCCAGAGAGCAGATTCGAATTCTGGATAACGGAGAGATTTATATTCCAGCGGCGCAGACATATGGAAGAGATGCAAATTCCATACTAAGGGAAGTGATGAAGGTATCTGAACGTCCAATGAGAATAACAGAGCTATTGAAGGCATTTTATGTATTCATGGATAATAAACAATATGATGAAGCGGATAAAGTTTTATCGGAGATTGAGGATGTTGTTGGAACGACAGATCCTGATATTGCAGCAGCGAGAACAGCACTTGATTTGGAAAAGATACTGGGAGAATAGTGTATGATAGTTGTAAAAAGAGGAAAGGAACCGAACAGCCTGTTGCAATTCCGTAAGCAGTATCCTGAGGCAGATTATGAGGTGGACATGCCTACGAATGTTTTACAGGACGTCAGAACCCAGTTGTGGGAAGAACAAAAGCATTTGTGTGCATATTGTATGAAGAAAATTGCTAGTCCAAATGTCGAAAGAATTGAACATTGCAGACCGAGACATCCACATGGTGAAATTGAACATGACAAAAAATCTACTTTGGATTTTAAATGGATGCTAGGAGTCTGCTATGGAAACAGTTTGACAAAAGGAGTAAGACATGATGATACAACTTGCGATGCACATAGAGGAAATACAGAGCTTGCAGTTAATCCCTTTGATGAACAGTCAATTAGAAAGATAAAGTATAGATCAGATGGCAGCATTTATTCGGATGATGAAGAAATCAATAAGGATGTTACAGAGACCCTGAATTTAAATTGTGAGGCGGTTTCTCTTCCTGCGACGCGTAAAAAAGTATTACAGGAAGAACAGCGTAGAATCATGAGGAAATGTAAGGGAAAATCCCAGGAAGTATTTATACGTGAGTTGGAGCGTACATATGAAAGCCTGGTTCGGGAAAGAAATTTAACACCGTATTGTGGAATAATTATTTCTTGGCTTGAGAATAAGTTGAATATATCATAGTGTTTCGAGGAGACTTTATTGGGGGTTATCAGGAGGTGGTGAGACCTATACCCCAAAATACGGTCTCATACCATCCAGAAACGCTTCTGTCAGGAAAGCAGACACCTTGTCGCTGCTTTCCTGACAGTTATCCACCGCAAACTTGTGCAGGATACCAACCACGCCGCCTATTGCGTATGCTACGGCGTATGAGTATTTCTCCTGGGCCAGGCCGGTCTTGCTGGATTTTTCCAGAATTAATCGCACGTATCTATGGAACATTGTCAGTGCCTTTTCCACGAAATCATAAGCCTCAGGTGTGGCAATGATGATCATGAGAAATTTATTTGCTTTCATGTATTCGCATAGAGACCTGAAAAACTGGTGGCAGATCTCAAGATTGCCTTCTGGTTTGAAGCTATTCATGATCTGAAATATTTCATCGACGATGCGGTCTTCCATGGCATTGATGAAAGCAGGCATGTCTTCATAGTGGTTATAAAATGTGCTTCTTGTCACACCGGTGAGTTTGGTTATCTCGGACACGCTTATTTTGTTCAGAGCTTTTTGACCTGCAAGTATCTTGAATGCATCGAGAAGGTCACTTTCAGTTCTGTCATATCGGGGATCGGTTGAGTTGATCATGGCTGTCTCCTTTATCTGCTGCCTGGCTTGGTGCTGCAGTTTTGTCACTATCTAATACAGCAATGTTACAACAATAATGCGTGTGAGTCTATTGTTATACGAGATTTCTTTTGATCTTTTTTGTCGAACTCTTTTCAAACGGCTCTTTTCTTATATCCAGTGCAGAGATCCTTTTGTATGTTGGCTGGTTTTTGTTGAAAGTATCAATAATTTTTTGCAATTTTTCAGAAGTCCTGGCTGCATCCATATGTTTCTTATCTACAAAATCCTGATCTGGATATATGTGAGCAGTGAGATGGTTGCCGTCGCCGGTAATGACTATTTCTGAAATAAGGGGCTCTATAGAAAGCTTTCCTTCCAGTTCCTCAGGGGATATGTTTTCACCATTTGCCAGAATGATGAGGTTCTTTTTCCTTCCGGTTATATACATGAAACCATCGGAGTCGAGATAACCAAGATCTCCGGTGCAGAGCCAGCCGTCTTGAAAAGCTTCTGCGGTCTCGTCTGGCATGTCGTAGTATCCGGACATGACGCTTGTGCCTTTTACCTGAATTTCCTCATCGACAAAACGAACAGCACAGTTGTCCAGGAGTTTGCCAACTGATCCGGGTCTGTTGTATCTGTGATTGTTGGAGCAAATTACAGGGGAGCATTCAGTCATGCCGTATCCCTGGAGTATGTCTATTCCGTATTTTTTGAATTCGGTAACATACATAGGATCCAGATATGCCCCTCCGCAGAATATATATTCCAGTTTACCGCCAAATGCTTCCTTTGTAATCAGCTTCTTAGGAAGGAGAGGGTTGACGTCTTTGAGTTTTTTGTAAATGGTTTCTACCATGAGAGGAACCATCAGCATGCCAACAGGCTGGAACCGTTTCATGTTTTTCAGCATGTGGAGCAAGGAGTCATTGATGCAGATAGAGGCGCCCAGTGAAATGCCCTTCATCCATTCCATTGTCAGGCAAAATGCGTGATGTATAGGCAGAACGCTCAGAATAGTTACACCAGGTTCCAGATTTACATATACATTTTCAACATTTTGTGCGAGATTGAATTGAGACAGCATGACGCCTTTGCTTTTGCCTGTTGTTCCAGAGGTATACATAAGAGTACACATTTTATCCTTATCCTGCTCGGCAAATGCAAAGTCATCCGGTACGGTGATTTCGTTGCGGAGCTGTTCAAATGACAAAATTGCTAATTGTGGATTTGAATCTGCCCCCTCCAGATGCTCTATATCGACTTTCTTTTCCATGGTGAATACAATATTCATTTCGGGACAATCGTCTGTCAGTTCTGTTATCACATCCTTTCTGGATGCTCCGCAGAATAATGCAATTGATCCTGACCGATTCAGAAGTTCATGTAATTCCGGAGCAGACAGGTTTGCATCCAGCGGTACAGCAGTATTTCCTGTGAAAAGTATAGCCATGTAGGCGCAGATCCATTCATAAGAGCTGCTTCCCACCAGTGCAATATGTGTTCCGCAGAGTCCATTATTTCGCAAAATGACAGCAGTTTTGCGAATGTCATCCCACAGATCTCCGTAGCTCTTTTCGACAATCTCTCTGTGAGACAGATATTTAACAGCTATTACATCTCTATGTATCCGACAGCTTTTTTCAACAATTTCCAGAATATTTTCTTCCATATATCATATCTCCATTTCTTTCCAATCAGTAAAAGGGGACAGGTACCTCCGTCCCCCATCTAAATATTAGACAGATGCAACGTGAGTTGTCAGGCTATCAAGATATTTGATGGCATCCTCTATTGTATGGATATCGACAATCTCATCCTCATCTACTTCTACATCAAATGTATCTTCAAGGTCTCCGAGAAAAGTCATGAAATCAAGGGAGCTAAAGCCCAAATCCTCTATGAATCGCATATCATTAGTGATTTCATCAGCTGGCGTATTGCAGTATTCGGCAACAATGTTTAAAAATGTTATATTGTTATTCATATTAAAAATCTCCTTTTTGAATTAATCAAATGGGGTCAGGTACCTCCGTCCCCACGAAGGGGGGCAGGCACCTCCGTCCCCAAAAATTGGTTAGATGCATTCGATGATTTCGCCCACGGTCATTTCTGGCTCGGCAATGCCTTTGAAGATTATCTTCATAAGGTAGTAGTAGAAAAGTTCAATGTCCTGTTCGGAGAGACTTGCGGTCTGGTATCTGAAATAGAAATTCAGGCCCAGATCATTTGCACTGTGCATGACGGTGAGATAGATCTTTTGTTTTGATGTACCATTTGGAATCCACATGCTCCTTACGGAAATGTTTTCGAGATGCGGATTTTTAAGCCTGATAGGAAGAGGCTGGTAAGTAAGCCCCACGCTCTCATAAGTAGTGTGTGGAGGAGTGTGGAACATTTCTTTCATCTGGTCAGACAAAAGTTCCGGGTCATAATTGCAGTGTCGGTATACATGATTCTGAACATCCTGAATCATGAAAACTGCATCCAGAAACTCTGTGTCCGGATCAATGATGGTTCTGCAAGGGTATGCCATTGCGCGAGAGCCACCTGATACCCACTCGGCATGTGTGGAACGTCTTGAAACATAATTCCTTATGGAAATGTCAGTCTGTCCGCCATTTGCCTTGGAGAGATAAGTTCGTATTCCCATGAGAATGAGGTTGGTCATGGATATGTGATTGTTCATACAAAAATCCAGGAGATTCTGGGTTGGCTCAGCATCCAGATGATAGTTCTTTGTAGCGACAGACAGGTCGTTGATCTCCTGATCTGCAGCGCGGAGTGACTTGTCATTGTGAAGGCGTCTGCTTTCCTGAAGTATCCGTTGTCCCTGTATATCGGAGTAAATAGGTTCTCCATTTTCCTCCAGCACATTTTGCCAGTACATGCGGTCTTTTGAGACACGTTTTTCGTCTGTGCTTTTTTTAAGATCACGTTCGACCATGTCAGTGAAACTTGCCATGTCCTCAGGATAAGGCGTGCCAAATTTATAATGACAGTACAGTTCCATGATGTCATTCACCATGACGATAGCTCCACATGAATCCATGAGTCTGTGATCGATTTTGATGTACAGCCCATTATAGCCACCCGGAAGCGAGATCATTTTTATCACATTCATTGGAATATTGTCCCCGTCAAACGGAATTCTGGACCATTCTTCCATGCGGTGATAAGCGTCATCACCGGAAAGCCATGAAAGGTTTTCGTAATCAATATCTCTGTCATCGTGAGAAACAACATATTGCCGTACCTCTCCATTTGGGTCAACTTTTGTAAAACGGATTCGCAGGCATTCGTATCTTTCGTACTCCAGTTGTATGCATTTTTTCAGCAAACCAAAATCAAGCGGCGCCTGCAGAGTCATACAAATGCTTATATTTGCGACTTGCTGAGTGCCAAATTCAATAATTGGTTTGAAATGTATCTTTTGTGAAGGTGTTAATGGATAATATTTTCTTGGCATAATTTACTCCTCCTGATGTTCTGATACGCTGTGGGAAAAGTTATCACAAGAAAAATAAGGATTCAATATGCCGGATCCGCTAATGGACACTTTAGATGAAATTGACCGGAAATCGGGGAAATCGGGGACGTTCCTTCTGTCACCAAGAGTGTCCCCCTGTAACGAATAAGACAGGGGGACACTCTTGGTGACAGAAGGAACGTCCCTACATGTATTAAAAATCAGAGCGATAAATTTGAAGTCTCACTTGAGGTATTTTAAGGGATTTAATAACTGTTATATTTGGTTATAGAAATCTCGGCAAACCCTTGAAAATACTAAAATTTTCGTGGGTGTCCTCCCCGTCACATCTTGTATTGTGTTATATCGTTTTACCCTTGTTTATGAACCCTCATAAGGGAAAAAACAAGGGAAAGAATCAACTGAGAAAACATTGTTTTTGACCAGTTAGGTAGAAAAAATGACCACCTATTGATAAAGTATAGATAATAATCCTAATTCAGATATACTATAAAGCAAGAAAGGAGGAAAATCATGAAACTGAATATTAATATCGATGCGGAAGCTAAAGAACCTGAAATTATGATTACAACAGCACAGATGACGGAAGAAGTTAACAGAGTTGTTGATTTTGTAAGCAGATTAGATGATGCTCCAACAATTATTTCCGGTATCAGAGAGGATAAGGTCGCACTATTAGATCCGGATCACATAGTAAAGATTTATGCAGAAGACAGTAAGGTTTTTACCCAAACTGACAATGGTACGTATCAAATTAGATTGAGACTATATGAAGCGGAAGAAAGATTGGATAACAGTAAGTTTGTAAGGATATCAAATTCAGAAATTGTGAATCTTAAGAAGGTTAAAAGCCTTGATTTAAGCTTTGTAGGAACAATTTGTATGGAATTATCGAATGGGACTGTAAGTTATGTTTCCAGAAGATATGTTTCAAAGATCAAAAAAGTATTAGGATTATGAGGTGACTAAAAATGAAAAAAGAATTATTTTCTAGAATATTTGTTGGATTATTGGGTGGAATTGTAATTAGTTATTTGATTACAATTGGAATTTCACTTGCAATCGGTGATGGTAGTTACTATTCATGTGTTCCGAGTTTGATTGAACGATTTGGCAATGAGGTAACAGCGATTATCATACAGACTGTTTTAAGTGCCGTTCTTGGAGCAGGATTTGCAGGAGCATCTGTTATCTGGGAAATAGATAAGTGGAGTTTATTAAAACAAACAAGCATTTATTTTGGAATTGTATCTGTACTTATGATGACAGTTGCATATATTTGCGAATGGATGGAGCATTCTGTTAAAGGTGTATTAAGCTATTTTGCTATTTTTGTTGCAATATTTGTTGTAGTTTGGATAGTACAATATTTGATTTGGAAGATACGTATTTATAAGATAAAAGAAGGCATTCAAAAGAATAATTAGTCGAAATACACAGAGTACAAATCGAAGATTTGTGCGGTGGGTGTATTTCGCTCTACGAGGCTGAAAAATGATTTGTGCTAAATATAAAAAGATTATGAATTTTTAGAAATTCATTGACAAAAGAATGGCATTTGGTTCAATAATATTGAAGGAGGGTCCTGCCGATAAGTGGACGTTCAAAAAGCGTTAGGGTCGCTACAGTGACACTACATTCAAGGACTATGGAAACATAGTCCTTGAAATATTTTAAAGAAGAAATGAATGATTCAAGCACCATTAGAAGTATATCGTATTGATATGAAATACATCAGAAACTTACATAATATAGATGACAGAGTTTTATCGGTATCTCCTCAGATTGGTAAGGACGAGCGACCTTTTCTTGGAGTGCTTGTTATTTGTAATGAACATAAGTATTGTGTTCCCTTATCTAAGCCAAAGGAAAAGCATGAAAAAATGAGGGATAAAATTGATTTCAAAAAGATTGTATGAATTGTAATTTTCCGCATTGAATATTAAGAGACTTGTTGGTGTATGTCTTTTGCTGTTTTATTATATTCTTTCAAAAAATGAAAGCTAATCTTTGAATAAATATCTTTTGAATTTAAGTGACGCTTGACACATTTTCCCCGTCTATTAGAGTGAAAGGCCTTAATACAAAGGAGGAGGAGAAGCCTATGGATGATAAGCAGATATTAGATTTATATTGGGAGCGCTCCGAAGCTGCTATATCCGAAACTTCAAAAAAATACGGAAAGTATTGCAGATACATAGCCTTTAATATTCTTCACAATGACGAAGACAGCGAGGAATGTGTAAATGATACTTATTTAAGAGCTTGGAACAGCATACCGCCTAACCGTCCATCTGTCCTAAAAACTTTTTTAGGGAAGATTACTCGCAACTTATCTTTGGACAGGTACGAACTGCTCAATGCAAAGAAACGTAATGGCGGGCAAATGCCATTGATTCTTGATGAAATACAAGAGTGCATACCATCGTTGGATAGTACAGAAAACATTGTTGAAGAAATTGCTCTAACGGATATTCTCAACCGCTTTCTTTCTTCCCTGTCATTAGAACAGCGAAAAATCTTTATGAGAAGATATTGGTACTTATCGCCCATTAAAGAAATTGCAACGGAATATGATATGAGCGAGAGCAAAATCAAGATGTCATTATTTCGTTCAAGGAACGAACTTAAAAAATTGTTAGAGAAAGAAGGTATCTCTGTATGAAAGAAAAGAAACTTTTAAGGGCATTGGGAAATGTCGATAATCAGTATATTAAGGAGGCTGAACCTATGAAAAAAACAAGTAAAATAACTAATCGGCAAAAATGGGTGTCTGTTGCTGCTTGCTTCGTACTCGTTGCTGTGATTGGAGTGGGAGTTTTTCAAAGCAATCTGTTTGGTACAAAAAACGATATTGCCACGCTGGATGGTGGAGAAACAATTACTTTTGTTAAAAATGACTTATCACAATCTTCAATTAACTTAAATGTAACAACAAGGCCCTTGAGCGATGCTGAGATTGAAATGCTTTTTGCAGACTTGCCTGTTACCGCAGATGCTTACTTTGATGCTGACAATCATAATATTCTGGGTCTTGAGGGAAAAATTGGTGATACAAGAATGGTAGTATCTAAACAGGGTGTAAATCTATTAGATACTATCATTGATGGAAATACAATCACTTCAAGTGTAGACGGCGTTGATATCAATGCAGGATATTTCGTAACAAAGTCAAATAGTCAAGGTATCAAAACCGTAATATATTATGCAACCTTTGATATGGGAGAGAACACTATTTATGTAGAGTATTCTGGCGTTGAAAATGAAAGTGAAACTGTAAAAAACAACTTGGTAGACACAATTTTGAAGTTGATTGAGAACGGTGCATTTGATTTGAGTCAAATCCAAGAATAATCAGGGACGTTCCTTCAGCCGCGCCATATCTGCTGGTGTGTCAATGTCCATCAATTCAGTTTTGTTGGTGACGGGTAGCTGCCTTACCTGAGATTCGTGACTGTGGACAACGACATTCCCGCCTTTTCCCTGTGGGAGAGACATAAGCTCATCAAAATATTCTTTTGGAAATATCACAGGTGCCCCTGGTGTTTTGTCATAACACGTTCTCCATATATATGATGGCTCATTTTTTGCACATAATAATAGTGATGCTATAGATTCCGTCTTTATGAGTGGCTGATCGGAAGGAATAAAAGCACAGCGGTCAATATAGGAACCAATTGTATCCAGACCAAGACGGATCATATCATTCCGATATGGTGAGGAGTGAAGGATTACCGGTATACTATATTCTGTGCAAAGCTTTTCAATATCCTGGTGTATGGTGACAACAAGTCGTCTGGAAAACAAATCTTTTGTTATATCAAGTATCCACTTTATGAGCGGCTGTCCGTGATATTCAGCCATGAGTTTATTGCTGCCAAAGCGCTTTCCCAGCCCTGAAGCCATGATGATACATCCGGAATTGCCAAATGGTCTGTCAAGGTCAACAAGGAACACATCTTTATGGCTGCACAGCCAGTTCAGAAATGAGAGATCCTGTTTTCGAACAACCATAATGATCCGCTTTTTATTCATGAGTCTTTCGAAAGCTTTTTGATAATCGTATGATGTGTTTTCAAGATATCCAATTTCGTCTACAGTAATCCATGGTGCTGTTGTGTCTGCTAGGCTTTCTAAAAAAGCAATACATGTGCTGTTAAAGGCAGCTTTTATGGGTTGCATGAGGTTCTCGCAACCTGTGGCATCAGAGCAGAATCTGCCGATACGTACAACTTCACCGCTTGAGTTGTTTTTCATGTATACGCCTTCTTTTGGAACGGCCCATGATGTAATTCCGGGCATTTGTCTGTCGAAAAGTGAAGAGAGAAGTGTTGATTTGCCACTTTTCCTGTCACCGGTAATAACAATATGTTTCTTTTGGCTAGTCAGAAAAGATCTCCATATACAATTGGCTTCCGGCCTGAATACAGGCTTCTCTGTATTGTTCATATTTTTTCAGCCATTCCTTTCCCTCTGGTGTTATCGTGCTTCCGCCACCTGATCTGCCGCCTGTTGTGCGGCTTGTAAGTGAAAATCCCAGCGCCTCTTCAGCGTTTTTTATCATGCGGAATGCTTTGCTGTATGCAAGTCCCATGGACTTGGACGCGGAGCGGAGAGAACCGGTTTCTTCTATAGCCAAAAGCAGGCGGTATGGACCCTCACCAAAGAATTTCTCATCATTATCGTCAAAAAATGTTATTTTAATAGCAGCTCTCAATGCATATCATCCTCCTTCATCATGACAAGCTGGCGCTTTCCCTGACGGTTGCGAAGTTCTCTGATACTGATTGTACCATAAACTTTGGACAGAAGCATTTCCATTTCCTCAATGGGTGTTTTATCGGGATATACTTCACCGATCAGCTTGGATTCAGATAAAACCAGAAGGGTGTTGCAGTAATTTAATGCAAGTGATGAATCGTGAAGCGTTACCAAAGACACCGCGTGGTTTCGTTCAACATAGCTGCACAGAAGTTTCATGATCTGGTAACGCAGCCTGAAGTCCAGTGCACTTTCCGGTTCGTCTAGGAGTAAAAGCTTCCGGTTTGTCACAAATGTACGTGCCAGCAGGGCAAGCTGTTTTTGGCCCTCGCTCAATGTCTGAAAATTATCGTTTATCCGTGAATCAAGGCCGACCATTGCAAGAACTTCATGAGCCTTTTCTTTCATGGTATCAGTAGGTGGCTGAAGCAGCTTAAGCTCTGGGTTAAATCCCATCATGACAACATCTAAGAGAGATATGTCTATGGATATGCCGCTTTTTTGAGGGATATATCCACATAGCTGTGCTAGTTTTTTGTGAGGCATATGTTCCAGCTGGAGATTATCTAACTCGCAGCAGCCACTATGCGGAATCAAATTGGCGATTGCTTTGATAAGGGTTGTTTTGCCACAGCCATTCTCGCCAAGTATACCAACAATTGTACCTTCTTCTGCAGAAAAGCTGATATTATTTATCACATTTTGCACATCTGTGGTGTTGGTGCGGCTGCTGTGGTGGTAGCCGGCTGACAGATCGCATATGTTTAATATACTCATTTTACAGGTTTCCTCCTTATGCATAGATATATAAGAAACGGTGCTCCTACGATACTTGTGAATATACTGACCGGCAGTTCTGTGGAACATACACTGCGGGCAAGGATATCGCCGAAAGTGAGAAGACATCCACCTATAAGACCACTCAGAAGCATAGTTGATAAGCGGTTATTTTTGAGCAGCATTCTGGCTCCGTGCGGAGCAAGCAGAGAAATAAAGCTGATAAGTCCTGTCATGCTGATCACACTTGAAGTTGCCAGGGTTGCGATCAAAAGAACCAGCATTCGTATGTGGTTAACATTCACGCCAAGCATTTTGCCCTCTGCGTCATCAAGGGAGAGCATTATGATCTGTCTGTACAACAGGAACATTATCAGCAGGCAGACCGCACATAGTATTACGTTTGAGCCAATGGAATATATGCTTATGCCATTAAGACTTCCCATGATCCAGTATTCAATTGATGCTAATTGTTTTTCAGGGTCGGCAGTCAGTTTCAGACACACAAGAGCGGTCTGGGCAAGACTGTGTACTGCTATGCCTGCCAGTACTATGCTTTTTCCATCACGTTCATATGTCAGCGATGACAGAATCAGAACCAGTATTACACAGCATATGGCTCCGGCAAAAGCAGATATGGTTACAGACATTGTTCCGGACAAAAACAGAATGCCAAATGCGGCACCTGCGCTTGCACCTGAGGATACACCTATGATGTCTGGAGAAGCCAATGGGTTCTTAAAGACAGTCTGATATACAAATCCTGCTATGCCGAGAACAAATCCCCCTATACAGCCGATGATTCCGCGGCTTGCGCGAAGCGTGAGAAATACACGCCACTGCATGTCATCGCCCTGCAGCAATCCATTCAGTGTAAGAGGATATCTTCCGACAAAAAAAGAAAATATACTGAGAGCTGCTAGAATGACAGCTCCCAGTATAATAGTTATTGTTGCTTTGTTTTTATTTTTACGCTTGTTATTAGTTGTTGATTCCATAAAATGTTTCATAATAATTTGTCATTTCAGTTGTATATGTGTCAGTTGATACCTGATCAGGATGAAGGATCCCTGCAAGCCATACAGATGCCAGGATTCCTGCAGGTACCGGGCTGTCCAATGCTTCCACGTCTCCAGGAATAGCATATACGTGGCTGCTTTTTACAGCAGTGCATTCTGCAAGGTTTGGATCGTTCATTATGTCATCTACTGTATATTCGGCATCCGATGCGATTATTATATAAGAAGGATCCCATGCAAGAAGCTGCTCATAGCTTATCTCGGCCCAGTAGGTGTCTGTGATAGAATCAGCTGCATTTTTTCCACCGGCAAGCTCGATGATGCTTGACTGATACATAGAAGGACCGGCAGTAGACAAGAATGATGAGTTGCCGGCAAGGTATACACTTTCAGGTTCTACGCCAGACAGAGCTGAGGTAAGCATATCCTTCTGAGAATCTATATATGCGAGCAGCTTTGCAGCCTCTGAGTTGGTGTTAGTTGCCGTAGCTATGGTGTTGATCATTTCTGTCAGAAGATCCTGACTTTCAGGATTGACGAGCAGTACTGTTATACCGAGGTCTGTCAGGCTCTGGGCTGCATCCTTCAGCTTCATTGGCAGAATAACCAGATCAGGTGAAAGAGCAGCACATGTCTCAAGGTTGAACTCTTTGGCAGTTCCAACATTCGGCAGCTCAGTCAGTTCTGGTGTAGCAAGCTTATAAATAGGGCGCTTGTCTGCTTTTGCTTCAATACCGACAACCTTATCCTTGAGACCAAGAGCGATCAAAAGGCTTGAAGAAATATAGTAGCCGCTCACGATAGAAGATGGCTCTTTTTCAATTGTAACTTCACGGCCGGCCTGGTCAGTAACTGTTACAGGGTAGACAGTCTGTTCAGCATCTGCTTCAGTGGAAGACTCTTCAGAAGATAATTCTTTAGATGATGCTTCTTCAGATACTGAAGCAGCTGTGGTGCTTTCCGTAGTACTCTGTGTTGTTGTAGCACTGTCTGTACCACAGGCTGTAAGTACTGCCAGCATAGTACAGATAAGTATGATAGATAGTTGCTTTTTAAAAGTTGTTTTCATGAATTCAATGTTCCTTTCGTTATTCTTGAAATAATACAACGGTATTGTAACAAAGCACCTTTTCAAAGACAAGATGTTTTAATATAATATATTTTGAAAAATTGTGTTTATATGTTAAAAGGAGTATTTATGGTAACAATACAGAATTATGTACGCGCACAAAGTATTGATGAGGCATATGAACTGAATCAGAAAAAGGGAAGCTGTATTATAGGAGGAATGCTTTGGACAAAAATGCAGGATCGCCTGATACAGACAGCCATAGATATGTGTGATCTGGGACTTGATACGATCGAGGAAAAAGATGACGAATTTATTATTGGTGCAATGACATCACTCCGTCAGATAGAGCTGCATGACGGATTAAATAAATATACACATGGTGCAGTATGCGAAGCGGTGAAGGATATTGTGGGAGTTCAGTTTCGGAATCTCGCCACGATTGGCGGAAGCATATGGGGACGTTTCGGGTTTTCGGACATTCTGACAGTTTTTTTAGCTATGGATGCATTTGTGGAGCTTTATCATGGTGGGATGATCCCTCTCAGGGAATTTGTCAATATGAAGCAGGACAGGGACGTGATTGTACATCTGATCATCAGGAAAACTCCCGGAGTTTTTGCTTATGCATCAGTCCGCAATCAGAGAACAGATTTTCCTGTCATTGCCTGTTCAGCATCATGCGTAGATGGAGAATACCGTCTGGCTGTGGGAGCAAGGCCTGGAAGGGCGATGCTTGTTCTGGATGAAGAAGGCTTGCTCACAGAGGGACTTTCTGATGAGACAGAGAAAGCATTTGCCAGTTGGGTTTCTGACAAGGTTCCGGTTGGAAGCAATCATCGTGCTGGCGCAGAATACAGAAACCGTCTGATACGTGTGCTTGGACAGAGATTATTGAAAAAGATTGAGGAGGAGCAGCAGTGGAAATAAAAATTAAATTAAATGGGAAATTCGTCTCGGGAAATATAGCTCCTGATATGCTCCTTATAGATTTTCTACGTGATCATGGCTGTTATAGCGTGAAACGCGGCTGTGAGACGTCAAATTGCGGTCTGTGTACAGTGCTTATGGATCAGACTCCAGTCCTTTCCTGTTCGGTGCTTGCTGCCAGGGCAGATGGACACGAGGTGCAGACCCTTGAGGGCCTTCAGGATGAGGCGGCAGAATTTGCCGGATTCATTGCTGATCAGGGTGCTGATCAATGTGGTTTCTGCAACCCGGGTTTTGTGATGAATACAATAGCTCTTCTCAGGGAAAATCCTGACCCATCGGATGATGAGATCAGGGCATATCTTGCCGGGAATCTGTGCAGATGTTCCGGATATGAGGGACAACTGAGAGGAATCCGAAATTACTTAGACAGTAGAATTCCTGCAGATGACAGACAGTAAAGGGGTGAACTCATGGAACATAAAAAATACAATGTAGTTAATAAATCCGTTAGAAAAAAAGATTCTATGCAGTTACTTCTTGGCAAACCGGTATATGTGGATGATATCACTCCCGGTGATGCACTTGTTGTGAAACTGCTTCGCAGTCCACATGCGAATGCCATTGTGGAGGATATAAATGTCTCCATAGCAAAAAAAATACCCGGAATAGTAGATATTTACACATGGCAGGATGTGCCAAATAGCCGGTTTGCAATAGCAGGACAGACATATCCTGAGCCGTCACCGTATGACAGACTCATTATGGATCGCCATGTGAGGTGTGTGGGCGATGTGGTTGCAATCATAGCAGCTGAGGATGAAAAGTCAGCAATCAAGGCTATGAAACTCATAAAGGTAAAATATAAAATCTTAGAGCCTGTTCTGGATTTCCGCAAGGCAAAGGATAATGATATATTGGTTCATCCTGAGGACGACTGGTTCCCACCGGTTCAGGTAGGAGGCGATCCGAAACGCAACCTGATAGCAAGCGATATAGGCGGTGATGGCGATGTTGATGCTGTTATAGCTGACTGTGATGAGGTGCTGGATAACAGATATCATATGAGAGCCTTTAACCAGGCTATGATGGAGACTTTTCGAACGTATACACACCTTGACCGTTATGGAAGACTTCATGTAATTTCTTCTACACAGATCGTGTTTCATGTACGTCGTATTCTGTCAAGAGCGCTTGGCATTCCAAAGAGCAGGATCAGAGTGGAAAAACCACGTATAGGAGGCGGATTTGGAGCAAAGCAGACAGCGGTAAGTGAGGTGTATCCTGCATTTGTGACCATGAAGACCGGACGTGCGGCCAAGATCATATTTACGAGACAGGAAAGTCAGATCGCAGGTTCACCGCGTCATGAGATGGAGGTGAGAGTCCGTCTGGGAGCAGACCGCGATGGACATATAAGAGGACTTGATCTGTATACGCTGTCCAACACTGGAGCGTATGGGGAGCATGGACCTACAACAGTCGGACTTAGCGGGCATAAGTCCATCCCGTTATATACAGGAGGTCTTGAGGCATATAGGTTTGGATATGATGTTGTATATACGAACACCATGGCGGCCGGCGCATACAGAGGCTATGGGGCTACACAGGGAATCTTCGCACTTGAGTCTGCGGTGAATGAGCTTGCGGAGAAACTGGGGATAGATCCGACTGTGATCCGTGAGCAGAATATGCTGCGCGAGGGAATGAAGATGCCTGCGTATTATGGTGAAACGGCAAATGCGTGTGCTCTTGACAGATGTATGGCCAGATGCAAGGAGATATTTAACTGGGATGATAAATACCCTGTCAGGGACATGGGAAACGGAAAAGTCAGGGCTGCAGGAGTGGCAATGGCCATGCAGGGTTCTTGTATATCGAATGTGGATGTAGGATCTGCAACGGTCAAGCTTGCGGATGATGGTACATTTAACCTGATAATCGGTGCTGTAGATATGGGAACTGGATGTGATACTATCCTTGCACAGATGGTTGCGGAGTGTATGGACTGCTCGGTTGATGACGTGGCGGTATTTGGAGCAGACACAGATGCTTCACCATATGATTCCGGCTCATATGCTTCATCCACTACGTATGTAACAGGAAAGGCTGTGGAGCTTGCATGTGATAAATTGAAAAAGAAGCTGTGCGCAATTGCAGCAGGAATGCTTGGATGTGAGCAGGATGAAATGTATTTCGAAAATGGCAGGGCATATCGGACAGGAACAGATCAAAGCGTTTCTTTGGCTGATATAAGTGTTAAGGATCAGGTCGCAAATGATATTGCTGCTGTAGCTACAGTCTCTCATTCATCTCCGGTTTCACCTCCTCCATATATGGTCGGAATGGTTGAGATAGAACTTGACAGATATACAGGAGAAGTGAAGATACTGGATTATGCTGCAGTCGTGGATTGTGGCATAGCCATAAACCCGGCACTGGCACGTGTTCAGGCAGAGGGAGGCATAGTCCAGGGAATAGGACACACTCTGTTTGAGAACATCACCTACAATGCGAAGGGATGCCCGATAGAGTCGAGTTTTATGCAATACAAGATACCAACCCGTCTTGATATGGGGCATTTGAGAGTGGAATTTGAAAACAGCTATGAGCCTACAGGACCTTTTGGAGCCAAATCGATAGGAGAAATAGTTATCAATACTCCGGCACCGGCTATTGCACATGCCATATACAGGGCGACAGGTGTATGGCACAGAGAACTGCCGATCACACCGGAGAAGATTCTTATGTCCATGACGGAAGAGTAATTGGAGATAACATAAGCAGAATAACAGAATCTGTAATATGAAAATAAAATATACAGGAGAAAACAACATATGAAAAATAAGTTTAAACTTTCAGAAACAGCATTCCAGCTTGATGGAAGGATGCCTCTTTCCCAGGCGATACCTCTTGGACTTCAGCATGTCCTTGCAATGTTTGTCGGAAATTTGACACCATTATTGATTATCACTGGAGCATGCGGACTGGTCGGTGGTGAATTTGCTGATCTTCAGCTTTCACTGCTTCAGAACGCAATGCTTATCGCGGGAGTTGTCACCCTGATACAGCTTTTCTCAATAGGACCTGTTGGAGGAAAGGTGCCGATCATTATGGGTACATCTTCAGGCTTTATAGGTGTATTCAACAGTGTGGCGGCAACCATGGGCGGTGGAGTGCTTGCGTATGGTGCGATTATGGGCGCATCCATTATCGGTGGCTTGTTTGAAACTGTGCTTGGTTTTTTCCTGAAACCTCTGCGCAGGTTTTTCCCGGCTGTTGTAACAGGTACAGTGGTTTTATCTATTGGACTCAGCCTTATATCGGTGGGAATAAATTCGTTTGGAGGTGGAAATAATGCCGCAGACTTTGGCTCCATGGAGAACCTTCTGCTTGCATTATTTGTCCTTGTGGTTATTCTTTTCTTTAAGCACTGGACAAAAGGATTTTTAAGCTCGTCATCTATTCTTTTTGGAATAATCGCAGGTTATATCGCAGCGATCATAATGGGACTTGTTCTTCCGAGAACAGGTATAACTGCTGATGGTGTGGAATATACAAAAGCCTGGGTGCTGAACTGGGACAAGGTGAAAGATGCTTCCTGGTTTGCGGTTCCACAGATCATGCCAGTAAAACCGGTGTTTGATGTGCGCGCAATACTTCCGGTGCTCATAATGTTTATTGTAACAGCGGTGGAGACTGTAGGTGATATATCAGGTGTTATGGAAGGTGGCCTTGGAAGGGAAGCCACAGATAAGGAACTTTCAGGTGGTGTGATGTGTGACGGTCTGGGTTCATCTCTTGCAGCGGTGTTTGGAGTCCTTCCAAATACATCATTCAGCCAGAATGTGGGACTTGTAGCCATGACTAAGGTCGTCAACAGATTTGCGCTTGCAACAGGAGCGATATTCCTGATATTATGTGGTCTTTGCCCTAAACTTGCAGCACTGGTATCGATAATGCCTCAGTCAGTACTTGGCGGAGCTGCGGTTATGATGTTTTCTTCGATAGTTATCAGTGGTATTCAGCTCATAACAAAGGAACCGTTAAGCGCGCGCAATCTGTCCATAGTTTCAGTAGCACTGGGTGTTGGCTATGGAATGGGAGCCAATCCTGGTATTCTAGCAAATGCCCCTCAGCTGCTACAGCTTGTTTTTGGAGGCTCAGGAATTGTTCCTGCGGCAATGGTTGCAATTCTGCTTAACATTATCCTGCCTAAAGAAAAGTAGTAATCGGGGACGTTCCTTCTGTAACGAGGAGTGTCCCCGTGTCACGAATGGGACAGAGGGACGCTCTTTGTGACAGAAGGAACGTCCCTGGGAGGAGATTATATGCCACTAAGGATAGTTAGAAATGACATTGTGAAGATGACCACGGACGCCATTGTGAATACGGCAAATGATCATGTGGTCGTTGGAACAGGATGTGACGGAGCCGTATACAGGGCAGCAGGGTATGATGAACTTTTAAATTATCGCAGGGAATATATCGGGTTTGTGGAAGAAGGCGGAGCCTTTATAACTCCGGGGTTTGGCCTTAATGCCAGATATATCATTCATGCGGTGAGTCCGAGGTTTATAGACGGAGATCACGGAGAAGAGGGAAAGCTTCGTTCGTGCTACAGAAAGAGCTTACAGCTGGCAAAGGAGAGTGGTGTCAGGTCTATAGCATTTCCGTTGATTTCGACCGGAGGGTTCGGATATCCGAAGGAAGAAGGACTTAGAATCGCGGTGGATGAGATAAATGCATTCCTTTTTGAGAATGAGGTGGACATATTCCTGGTTGTATTTGACGAGAAGTCTACGCGGCTTGGCGAGAAGATATATCCGGACCTGGAGACGTATATAGATATGCATTATGTCGAAGTGGCAAATGAGACAGAGTATCTACCTGACGGATTTGGTGTGGCACAGACTGGGCGGAGTAGAAATTTTGAAGATACACGCCGCATAAGCGATTATTTAGGTGCTCCGGAGGCAGTTTCATTTGAATTCAGTGAGCGCCACGGTGATAAGCTTGATGAGAGGATCAAACATATATCAGACACCTATTCGGAGTATCTGATGTACCTTATTCATCAAAAGAATCTGACGAGTAAAGAGGTATATGATGGTTCGATAGTCAGCAAGAAGGTGTTTTCAAAGATCAAGAATAACCCGGACTATCATCCAAACAAACAGACGGCACTTCGACTTTGCATAGGGGCGAGACTTAACCTTGATGAGTCGAGGGATCTGCTGGCAAGAGCCGGTTATGCATTATCCCCATGTGACAAGACGGATATCATATTCTCTTACTTCATAGAAAATGAAATATATGACATTATTGAACTGGATATTCAACTGGAAGAACACGGACTGCCGTGTGCCATTTCGTAATATTACAGGATTTTTCAGGGTCGCTTTCGAAGCGACCTTTTTTCGTGCCCTCTTTTGTATAATGCGGATATAAGATAAAACACCGAGAGGTGATGACATATCATAAGGAGGACAAATATTATGCGTAAAGGTTTAACAGAAGTTGTTTTTATTTTGGACAGAAGTGGTTCTATGAGGGGACTTGAGGCAGATACCATAGGTGGATTCAACTCCATGATTGAGAAACAGAGAAAAGAGGAGGGAAAGGCATATATCTCCACAGTGCTTTTTGATGATCAGACAGAGGTGATCTATGACAGGGTTTCGGTTGATAAAGTGGAGCCGATGAATGACAGGCAGTACTATGTCAGGGGCTGCACAGCCCTTCTCGATGCCATTGGCGGAGCAATCGACCATATTGCAAATGTTCACAGATATGCGAGGGAAGAAGACAGACCGGAAAAGACATTGTTTATCATAACCACTGATGGAATGGAAAATTCCAGCCGAATGTACACCTACAAAATGGTAAAAAAGATGGTGGAGAAGGAGAAGAAAAAATATGGCTGGGAGTTCCTGTTCCTTGGAGCAAATATTGACGCGATAGAGATTGCGGGAAGATTTGGCATAGGGGCAGACAGGGCATTCAATTATGAATGTGACAGTGTAGGAGTATCACTTAATTACCAGGCAATTTCGCAGACAGTGTCTGCAGTCCGCAGATCAACTAGCAAAGAGGAGCTGGATAATGCGGTGTATGCAAGCTGTGAGACCATCAGGGACGATTACAAGAGGCGTCATGGTAAACAGGAGATATAAATTGATTGATAAGGGCAAGGACCCTGAACTGGCATATGATGATTATATTATGGGAAAAAGGGATTATATTGATGTGTCAGGGGATTACAGATAAAGAGTGTGATTTGAGTCATATAAGCAGCTTAACGTAAGCATTTGAAATATTGAAAATTTACTAAAAAAACATTATCATTGCTATAGTGTACGTGGTTCTGTACTAAAAGGAGGAAAATTAAGATGAAAAAAGGGATATTTTGGGGAACTGTATCTATGGCGATGATGCTTGCATTAGCCGGCTGTGGCGATGAAAAACAAAACGTAAATACAAGTGATAAAACAAATGCAGGGCAGACCGAAAGTAGTGAGGATATTCAGTCCGAAACAGGTAATGCTGACGCTGAATCAAGGTTTGAGGACTCGCTGGTGCTTACACTTGATTACACTGACGAGGATGTGCTTCCAGCTCCGGATAATGCATATCTTTTTAGCGATAAACTTACACTTCCGATCAAATTCGATGATCTGCTTGACTATCAGGTTTCATCACATGAGCATGTTGATGGTGATGATTCACCATTAGCGACATATAAGCTGTCAGATCAGTTGGAGGAAGATACATATGAGGTGGATGGCAGTGAGCTTATTGTACTATGCGACAAATCATACACATCTGTTGCCGATGAGGGAGGAATCCATATGCCGTCATTGAGGATTGGAAAAGATGGCGAAAAGAATACTCTTAAGGGTTATGTGAATGACGGAAAGTGGTGGCTTAATGATAAGGTAGGTTCCTATGCGGATGGGCTGGGTATTGATGATGAAGAGATGCAAAAGTTAGAGAGCGCTATGGGTGATGAGAACGAGTCGTTCTGTCTCAAGGTCATGGTTAACAGATTTGGAAATCCCAATTTTATAAATGTTGCATCGTCAGATATGGCAGAGGCAATTGATGGTACAGTTAACACTGAAAAGTATGAAAGTGGGATTTGTGTAAACCAGTATACAGTAGGCTGGATATATGACGATTATCAGATATACGCATTTGTTGTTGAGTGTCCGCGAACTACAAGCAGCGGTGAATATAGTGTAGTAATCAACGAAATGGATGTCATGTATTATTCTAGTGGTTTTGATAGTACAGTGCGCGGTGAAAATATGGTGACAGACCTTTTGAAGATAAGGAATGAACAGTATCCGGATGTGAGCTTATATGCCCGTACAGATATAGGTGCCAGTGCCAGAACATCTACAGGTACAGAAAATGCTGCAAGTGATAATGAAAATACAGCGGTTACGGAAGAAAGTACACTTGCAGGAAAGTCAAACTACGTTGACTGTGACAGAGATTTTTCAGAACAGGCAAATGATGATTTGATTTTCATTGATGATTGTTATAAGATAGGTGATAAATTTGTTGTAGCAGGTAATATACAAAAGGGAAATTTTCAGCAGGGCGACGCTGTGTATGTTAAACTTGCAAATGGCATGGTGGTCGAGGGCACCTTAAGTGTAATGGAGGCAAATACTAACAGAGACGGTTATGCGATGATAATAGATGGTCTTGATGAGAGTGACAGGGAGTACGTCAGGGCCTCATATGTGATAAAAAAATAGTTGTTGATAACAAAAAAATATGCTAACATAAAAATAGTAGTTTTCGAATGTATGTTCGATATAGTATAATGAAATCGCTGATGCGAGAGTATGTCATCATGATTGTGTACGATGACGTATGGTATAACATATACTGTAGATACATTTGAGACTGCTATTTTTTAGCTTGAAGAAAAGTATATAGTAATAAAACATATTCGGTATGGAGGAGAAGTTATGTACCTTGTGATAGACGTAGGCGGAACATTTATAAAGCATTGTGTGATGGACAGAGATGCTGAGATAATGGAGAAGAATAAATTCCCTACACCTGGAAGATTTGGAAATGGACTGGAGAACATACAACAGGGGCTGGATGCATTCCTTGATGCAATTCAGTCGATATATGATGGATATAAGGAAAGATATGATATACAAGGAATAGCAATATCACTTCCTGGACAGGTGGACGTGGACAACGGAATATGTTATGCCGGCGGAGCCTTGCCTTATCTTGACAAAGCACATATAGGCGAGCTTGTAAGCGAGAGATGCGATGGACTTAAGGTAGCGCTTGAGAACGACGGCAAATGTGCAGCATTGTCGGAGATATGGCAGGGAAATGCAAAGGACTATAGCAGCGCAGTTGTATTGGTATTTGGCACAGGTGTCGGTGGAGGAATAGTCATAGACAGAAAGATACTCCACGGTAGAGGTATGGTTGCCGGTGAGATGTCGTACCTGTTTGAGGATGTGAACAGGGATAATATAGACAAACTTGTACCGCTTGAGGCGAATCTCAAGAATACAAAGAAACATTTAAAACTTCCGGACAATGTCACCTGGACGATGCAGGCATCGGTAAGCTCACTCAGAAGAGAGGTGGCAGCAGTCAAGGGCATGAGGGAAGATGAAGTGTCAGGTGAGATGATATATGAGTGGGAGGCTGCCGGTGATAAGGCGGTCATAGATGTGCTTGAGGACTGGTATCTGAATATTGCCAAGCACTGTATGAACATGCATGTTCTGCTGGCACCGGACATCATACTCCTTGGCGGTGGAATCAGTGCGGAACCAAGATTCATACAGGGCGTGAAGAAGTATGTGGATAAACTGGCGAAATTTTCAGTGATTTATAATGAGATGCAGGTGGGACTGTGCAAATTTGGCAACGATTCCAATCTCATAGGAGCACTTTTCAACTATCTTCAGAAGTATGAGGGTGCCCACTAGTTAAGAAAACGGAGATCATATCAGGATGAAATACAATGACGAAAAAGAGACGGACATCAGGATTAGAGCAGAAAAGAGTATAGAAAAAAACATAGAAATGAATACAGAAAAGAACACCGATCATAGAAAAAAATCACATGAGATGGATATGTTAAACGGTTCACTGGCGCTTAAGATGCTTATATTTGCCATGCCGCTTGCGGCCAGCAGTATATTGCAGCAGCTTTTCAATTCAGCGGATGTGGCTGTGGCAGGAAGATTTGCGGGAAGCGATGCACTGGCAGCAGTTGGAAGTAATGCAGCAGTCGTTGCTCTCTTTGTGAATGTATTTGTGGGACTTTCGGTTGGTGTGAATGTTCTTGTGGCTCATTATATAGGTCAGAACAAGAAGGATTCAATAAGCAAATGTGTGCATACCAGCGTGAAGTTCGCCATTATATGCGGAATAGCTATGCTTGTGGCTGGAATGTTTGTGGCAAGACCTATACTTGAGGCTATTGATACTCCTGTCAAGGTGCTTGACCAGGCGGTATTATATCTGAGGATATACTTTGTGGGCATGCCGTTTATCATACTTTATAACTTTGGAGCTGCAGTGCTCAGAGCGATAGGAGATACGAGAAGACCTCTCTACTGTCTGATAGTATCTGGTGTGCTCAATGTTATTCTCAATCTGTTCTTTGTGTGCGTGTGCAAGCTTGGAGTCGCAGGTGTAGGTATGGCAACGGTCATATCCAATGTGGTCAGTACAGGAATAGTCATGTACATATTAATGCATGAGGATGGTCCACTCAGACTCGATATGAAGAATATACGAATAGATAAAGTGTGCCTGGGAAAGATACTCAGGATAGGTGCGCCATCCGCGATACAGACAGCAGTGTTCTCTCTTTCCAATGTGCTTATACAGGGAGGAATCAACAGTTTTGGATCTGATGCGGTAGCAGGATCGTCCACGGGACTGAATTTTGAGTATTTCGCATATTTTGTCATATCTGCATATGCTCAGGCTGCGGTTACATTTGTCAGCCAGAACTATGGCGCAGGAGAGAAACAGAGGTGCAGAAAGGCACTTCGCATAGCTATGCTTGAGGGAATGCTCATGACTGCGGTGTTTAGCTGTGTCATGATGCTGGCCGGAGATTTCCTGGTGAGGTTCTATACCAAGGATCCTGAGGTTATAAAGTATGCTCTTATAAGAATGAAACATGTCATGCTGCTTGAGGCTATGACGGGCACATACGAGATGACGGCGGCCGCGCTCAGAGGACTAGGCAAGTCGATGCTGCCGGCGGTCATAACTGTCATCGGATCAGTTGTGTTCAGGATCATATGGCTTTACACCGTATTTGCGAAGTATCATTCATTTGGAATGCTGCTGAATGTATATATAGTGTCATGGATAATCACGGGAACGGCCATGATAATTGCATACATACTTGTGTCTAGAAAATTGCTGGGACATACGAAAAAACATAATCAATTTTCTAAGGCGATTTCATAAAGCAGTTTTATAGATAAGGGGGCAGAGAGTTATGACGGCAGATTTGACCAGTGATAAAAACAGGACATATATAGCCATAGACCTCAAGTCCTTCTTTGCGTCAGTTGAGTGTGTAGAGCGTGGATTGGATCCCCTCACAACGAATCTGGTGGTGGCTGATGCGTCGAGGACAGAGAAGACTATCTGTCTTGCGGTGTCTCCCTCGCTTAAGGCGTACGGAATATCTGGAAGAGCCAGATTGTTTGAGGTAGTCCAGCGGCTTAAGGAGGTAAATGCCAGCAGGTGCACTATTGCTCCGAATGGGGTGTTTACTGGGGATAGCACGGATTCGGTTATGCTGACAACGCATCCGGAACTTGCGGTTTCATATATAGCAGCACCGCCAAGGATGGCGTACTACATGAAATACAGTACGATGATCTACAACATATATCTGAAGTATGTTGCGCCTGAGGACATGCATGTGTATTCCATAGATGAGGTGTTTATGGATGTCACGGATTATCTTGGAATATATCATAAGACACCGTACGAACTTGCAATGACGATCATACAGGATGTACTCAGCCAGACCGGAATAACAGCCACAGCGGGAATAGGTACAAATATGTATCTGTGCAAGATAGCGATGGACGTTGAGGCGAAACACATAGCCCCGGACAAAGATGGTGTCAGGATAGCGATTCTCGATGAACAAAGCTACAGGAAAAAACTCTGGGATCACAGACCCATTACGGATTTTTGGAGAGTCGGAAGAGGATATGCGAAGAAGCTTGAGGAGCATGGCATGTATACCATGGGAGATATTGCAAGGTGTTCCATAGGACGTGAGGATGAATATTACAATGAAGATCTTCTATACAGACTGTTCGGTATAAATGCGGAACTCCTAATAGATCATGCGTGGGGCTGGGAACCCTGTACGATTGCTGATATCAAATCTTATAAACCAGAGCGCAACAGTATGGGTTCGGGGCAGGTTTTGTCGTGTCCGTATGAATACGATAAGGCCAGGCTTATCGTCAGGGAGATGACAGATCTGTTGGTGCTTGAGCTTGTGGACAAGAAGGTCAAGACAGATCAGATTGTCCTCACAGTCGGTTACGACATAGACAATCTGAAACAGAATGATCAAGGAAAGAGATATTCCGGAGTAGTACAGACTGACAGATATGGCAGACGGATTCCAAAGAATGCACATGGTACGGTGAACCTGGGTGAGTATACATCGTCAACCCGCAGGATAATGGACGCGGTAACCGGATTGTTTGAGGAGATAGTTGATCCGAAGCTTTACGTGAGGAGAGTGTATGTCACCGCAAATAATCTGATATCAGATGATGAAGCGGAGGACAGACAGGGATACAGACAGATGAGCCTGTTTGAAGATTTTGGAGATGAAGCTGAGAACAGACAGAGAGAGCTTGCGGACGAGGCACGTGAGAAGGATATGCAGCAGGCGATGATAGAGATAAAGAAGAAGTTCGGTAAGAATGCCATACTCAAGGGTATGAATCTTGAGGAGGGCGGAACCACGATCTCCCGAAATGGACAGATAGGCGGACACCGGGCATGACGAAAAAGATATAGGGGCTGGGTGATAGATTTGAATCCTAAATATAAAGATATGTATGATATGCCGCATCACGTATCTGACAGACATCCTCATATGTCTATACATGACAGGGCGGCTCAGTTTGCACCATTTGCTGCGCTTACAGGGCATGGGGCGGCTATCGCGGAGACTGCAAGGCTTACGGAGGATAGATTGGAACTTGATGAAAGCCAGAAAGCGGTTCTTGATCAGAAACTTACGAATATAATGCATAGTGCAGGCGAAATATTAGTGGATGTGGAGTATTTTGTCAGGGATGAGAGAAAGTCTGGTGGGCGGTATGAACATGTATCAGGGAGAATAATGAAAGTGGATATGTACCGCCAGATAATCCTTCTAGGAGATGAAAGCGGCAGATGCATAGCTGAGATACCTGTGGATGATGTATATGACATAAATGAGATCTTATTGTAAAGCCATGTTTTATCGTAAAGCGATATTTTATGAAGATTTTTTATTTATGAAGAATTTTTATTTATGAAGAGTTTTTATTGTGAAGAGGTTTTATTATGAATAGAAATATAAAATCATTTGAGGGATATAGAACAAATAAAAATGAGAGACCACTCACCATAGCACACCGCGGAGCCAGTGCGCTGGCAGAGCATGAAAATACCTTGGAGTCGTTTCAGATTGCCATAGATATTGGAGCGGATATGGTTGAATTCGATGTGAGAAAGACAAGTGATGATGTTCTCATTGCCTTTCATGATTCGGCTATAGATGGCAAGAAAGTCAGAGATCTCACATATAACAGGATAAATGATATAACCAGACGGTTGGGCTACAGAGTTCCGAAACTGGTGGAGGTCCTTGATCTCTGCCAGGGAAAGATACATTTGGATATTGAACTCAAAGAGAGTGGCTACGAGAGAAGTGTAGTGAACCTGGTGAAAGAGCGGTATGGGTACAGTGAATTTTCCATCAAATCATTTAAGGATAAGGTTTCATACAAAGTAAAATCCATAGATCCAAGGATAACCACAGGACTGCTGATCGGCAAGGATAAGGCTGGATTAAGTGTGCGGTTTAATGAATACTTTCCGGCGAGAAGACTAAAGAGGTGTAAGGCTGATTTTGTATCACCACATTACCTCCTGTGTACCGGAGAGTTTGTGCGGAGAATGAAGAGGGAAGGGTATCCTGTGTTTGTGTGGACCGTGAACAACGAGAAAATTATGGATAGGATGATAGCACTGCGTGCAGATGGGATAATATCTGACAGACCAGATCTCCTTATGAAACGTATCCATTGATAGAAAACTGATTTTTTGCTATAGTTAAAGTTAAAAGAATAAACACACTAGACAGAGAAGGTTATTAGGTACAAAGGAGGGGATGAGATGAACAAGGTACTGTATTTTGATTATGCAGCGTTTATTGTATTTGCACTTATTCTGATATCAGTCGTCATGAAAAGACTGACCAGAGGAAAGATGAGCAGGCAATTTCTTATAGTGCTGATCGTGGCGTTGGTTGCAACCTCTTTTGATATAGGTGCTATTGCATATGATAATATTGGTGAAAGACATACATTTGCTCAGTATTTTTTTCATACGGGATATCTTGTATTTCATGTGCTCTCGGCTGCTTTATATACAATATACGTTATAAGTATGGTTGATGCCATACATATATTCAGGGGCAGAGTAAAGTCTATTATTCTGGCACTTCCGACTTTGTTATGTGTATTACTTCTGATAGTGAATCTGTTTTATCCAACGGTATTCTCTATTGGAACTGATGGTGAGTATGCAAGAGAGCGGTTCATGGTCTTTCTTTATATCACATCGTTCATATACATGATCATAGGGTTTATAGTTGTCATGAAATACAGAAGAAGGCTATCTAGAAAGTGCCTGATATCTGTTATCATGATCTTCCCATTGGTGGTTGTTGCAGCATTCAAGCAGGTGCTCGTACCTGAGGTTCCAGTAGAGATGTTTGCCAATTCTATAGGATTATTGTTTGTTGCACTGTTAATACAGAGCCCTGAACAGATGATAAGCAACGCAACAGGTCTGAACAACATAACCAGATATATGGAGGATGTCGACAATGTTCTTGACAATGGACTTAATATAGGCATCATCATGATATCGCTTGTGAATGACAAGGCGCTTAGGGGGATGATCGGTGTTGTGGAATATCACAAGCTGCTCAGATGTGTTTCAGACAAGCTGGTTGCCATGGGACAGTCAAAAAGATACAACACAGAATGGTATTATCTTGGCAATGGCATGTTTAGATGCATAATGGATTATAAGGTGGCTGATCAGGCGGAGAGGTTTGCAGCCAACATAAACTCTGAGCTGAAAAAGGGATACACATACAATGGAATGTTGATAAACCTTCTTGCAAATATCTGTATTACCAGGTGTCCGGAGGATATAGACAATGTGGATGCTGTTATGAGATTTGGTACAGAACTCTCTGACTGGGAATATACAGGACAGATCATGTATGCAAGGGATATATACAAAAAAGAAAATTATGATCTGATCAAGAACCTTGATGTGATAATAGACAGTGCTTTCGTAGACGGAAGATTTGAAGTTTATTATCAGCCTATCTATTCATTAAGCGCTAAGAGATATAACAGTGCTGAGGCATTGCTCAGGTTGTACGATGAAAAATATGGTTATGTAAGACCAGATATATTTATTCCGGCAGCTGAAAAGAGCGGTATGATACATAAGATAGGTAAGTTTGTGTTGGAAGAGGTGTGTAAGTTTATAGTCAGCGATAAGTTTAAAGAACTTGGACTTGATTATATAGAAGTGAATCTGTCGGTGATACAGTGCATGAGCAGTGAACTTGCAGACGATGTCAGGGAGATAATGAACAGATATAATGTGAGCTCAGAGCAGCTCAACCTTGAGATCACGGAGACAGCCGCTGCGTATGCCCAGACTACTATGATGAACAATATCGAAGAACTTAACGACGATGGAATAGCGTTTTCACTGGACGATTTTGGAACAGGGTACTCCAATATGAAGAGGATTGCGTCAATGCCATTTGCGATAGTTAAGCTGGATAAGACATTTACAGAGATGAACGAGAATGACAAGATGCTCAAAGTAGTGAAGAACACTATATCAATGGTGAGAGATATGAATTTGAGGATCCTTGTAGAGGGCGTTGAGACTCTCGAGTCGTTCAAGGAATTTAAGGCGTTGGGTGTTGATTACATTCAGGGGTATTATTTTTCAAAACCATTGCCTATGGAGAAGTTTGTCAGTGAGGTAAAGCGTGTCAATATGGATTGACATGCAAGTCAGATATATGAAGACTGAGTGGTGCACGATACATGAAGGAAGGGTAATATATGGTTGACATAAGAAGGACGGATGCTGAAAAAAACGGCAACATCAGCAACGTAGTTATAGACGAGATAGAGAAGGTGGTCAAGGGCAAGAGAGATGTCATAACAAAGGTATACGCTGCGATACTAGCTGGTGGGCATATATTGCTCGATGATATCCCTGGTGTCGGAAAGACCACACTTGCAATGGCATTTGCGAAAGCTTTGGATATGAAATATAACCGTGTACAGTTTACCCCGGATGTCCTTCCTAGTGATATCATGGGTTTCTCGATGTACAATGCCAAGACAGGTGATTTTGAATACAGGGAGGGCGCAGCATTCTGCAATCTATTTTTGGCAGATGAGATCAACAGAACATCACCAAAGAGTCAATCGGCACTTCTTGAGATCATGGAGGAGAAATGTGTCACTGTAGATGCAGTCACAAGACAGCTCCCTGAACCGTTCACTGTCATAGCGACGCAGAATCCCATTGGATCATCAGGCACTCAGATGCTGCCGGAATCCCAGCTGGATAGATTTATGATACGACTTTCCATGGGATATCCATCCCATGATGCTGCGGTACAGATACTGAAAGGACAGGAGTTTGTCCCTATAAACGGTGTGAATTTGGTAGTGTCCAGGGAGGAACTGGTGGAGCTTCAGAAGAAGACGAACAGTTTGAGTGTCCATGACTCTATATTTGACTATATAGTCACATTGATAGAGAAAACTAGAAACAATGAGTATTTTGCCTTGGGTGCAAGTCCTCGAGGTGCAAATTCGCTGCTCAGAATGAGCCGGGCGATGGCGTTATTGTCAGGAAGGAATTATGTTGTACCTGATGATATTGAGGCGGTGTTCACGGCTGTTCTGGGGCATAGGGTTAAACTGTCTTCCAGAGCTAGGGCGAATGGATTCACGGTTGATACGGCACTGGAGGAAGTAAGGAAGTCGGTGAAGCTTCCGAGAACATAAGGAGGACCGGGAGATGATGCATGTAACGAATGTTGTCAGATACATTCTTGTATTTATTGTGAATCTGCTGCTCCTTCTTTTTTTGCACTCATACTTCAATATGGTGGTATTGGTCGTACTCATTGTGCTGCCATTTTGTTCTGTATTTGCAGCATTTATGGCGGCAAGGTATATGACGGTGGAGATCAGTGGAGGTATTGGTGATACGGAGACCGATGAACCTTTTCCTGTGAATATCATACTCGGCAACAGATCAGTATTTCCGGTAATGAATGTTGATATCGATATACATATGGAGAATTGTCTGTTTGGTATATCCGGGGATCACAGACTGAGCGTGCCATCGTATGTAAGAGCAGCAAATGTGGTGAGTTATGAGATTTCTGAGTCTTTTGTTGGAGTGCTTACGGTGTCTGTAAAACGGATATATGTGACGGATTGGCTTGGGTTTATCAGGATAAAGAAAACCAGTGATGCGGTAAAGGAGATAGAGGTTTTTCCTGGTGGTGAGATAGAGGTGGAACCTGATATGACAACGCTTGCAGGAGGCATGAGTGAGGCGGAGGAGACAAGGCACAAGGGAAATGATTTCTCAGAGGTCGTTGATATTCGGGAATATCAGCCCGGAGATAAGCTCCAGAACATACACTGGAAGCTCTCGGCAGGACGCGATGAGCTGATGGTTAAGGAGAGGGAGAGCATGTCATCTGATTTGATTATCATCTGTGTGGAATTGTCCGATGATGAAAAACACGTTCTCAATGATATACTGAAGGCAGCATATGGACTTGGGAAATATCTGCTGTTGGCGGGGGTGCCGTTTTCAATGTATTACTGGAGCGTTAACCGGGATGACATGATAGAGACAGTCATTGAAAACAATGGAGATATGCATGAGTGGATGGAAGGGGTGTTCTACGAGATCCCGTATCCGGAATACCGACTTGGATTTGATATGATGCAGAAGTTGTTAGACTCTGACCGGAAAATATTTACCGTCACTGCGGCGGACGATATAGATGGTGAACAGGTATTTACATATGGAGACTGCGTGAAAGGATATATAAGTGAGTAGGAGAAAACCAGATGGCAGGCATTTAGAGAAAAAAAGAAAAAATAAAAAAGAAGAAAATATCTTTGAGTTTTGTCTTGGCACCACACTGCTCAACAAACCTGAGATAACGAGGCGGAAGCTTGGAAAGCATACGGGAAGTCTGAAGGAATTAAAGGGCATGGCTGACAGCCACGGAATATTGTCAAAATGTGTTCTTGAGGTGCTTGTGGTGTGGGGAGCCATGGTGGGTTTTCTCACGTCAATAGAGTGTGCGTACAATGTCCCCTTGATATTTGCAGCATATGCCATGATGGCTTTGTTTTTCAGCTGGATATTCAAGACGGGAAAGACGTGGATAAGGGATCTGTGGTATGTTGCGTTTCTGGTATTGTTCATCGGGTTTGTGGTGGTGTTCAGAAAATACATAAACAGTGGTTTTTATGCCATGATAAATGAATTTCTGGACCATGTGACGGACTATTATGGTGCATCCGAGGTGAAGGTGTTCCAGGAGGCTGTCGAAAACAGGAAGGTCACAGTTCCGATAGCGGCGATAGCGATCGGAACAATACAGATAGTAATACTGAACATATTCCTTAACAACAGTATGAGTGTCCTGTGGGCAGTGGCATTTACATTGCCTGTGTATATAGCTCCGCTGTTTTTCAGACTTGAACCGGATATCCTTCCAATGATCATGGGAATAACCGGAATGACTGGCGTTATCTGTCTGAAGGGTAACAGGCATTTCAGGATAATAGATGCGGACGACACTTTTAAAAGCGAGCCCAAGAAGAGGTGGCTGGTATACAGACACAGCGACAGGGCATCCCTACAGATGATAGCCGAGATCGGCGTGCTGTGTGTGATAGTATTTGTGGTGATGACCGTTGTCAAGCCGGTTGACAGGTATTTTTACAGATACAGGGATAGCTCCATCAAGAAAAAGATAGAGGCTCCACTTGGAAACCTTATAATGTATGGTTTTGAGTCACTGAGAAATACGGCTAATACGGGAGGCCTTGCGAGCGGCAGACTGGGAGGAGTTTCCGATGTAACATTCGATGGAGAAACGGATCTTGTGGTAAGATTCACACCATATAGTGCAGACCGTATATACCTGAAAGCATTTGTCGGTGATGAATACGAATGGGATCACTGGAATAGGGACAGGGATGGAACATATCCATCTGCGGATATGACAGGCGGTGTTCCGGTTGGAAGGATGGATATAAGCAACGAAGACGGAATGAACGATCTGCTATATTATCCGTATTACACAGGTTATGATACGGCACTTGGGAAAGTTCTCATCAATTTCAATTCAGCTGATGCAGAACAGACAGACAGCTATGATGCAGAGAGTAGGACTCTCACGGTGCAGTATAGTCCGGACGTTCAGTCTGAGCCGGAAACGTCAAATGTAGATGAAAAGTATCTTCAGATACCAGAGATCAATCAGCCTGTGGTAGCGGAATTCTGCGAGAATGCAGGAATAAAAGATGCAGATAGTGTGGATGAGCGTATACAGAAGGTGTATAGTTACTTTTGGGACAATTACCCATATACACTCCATCCTGGGGCTACGCCGGCAAGGGAGGACTATGTGAACTATTTCCTCCAAACAACCAGGAAAGGCCTTTGTGCCAACTATGCCACGGCGGGAACTCTGATACTTAGATATATGGGTATTCCATCTAGGTATGTTGAGGGATATGTCATAGATTACTCGGATGTTGTTGAGGCCGAGATTCTTGATTCCACCGATTTCAGCTACGATGATTATTATAATGGAGACTCAGAGCTTGGGCGTACGGCTGTGGTTCAGGTGAACGTAACCGATGGTGCAGCCCATGCCTGGATAGAGGCATTTATAGATGGCAGGTGGCAGGTGGTTGAACTTACACCTCCGTCAAGTGAGGACGAGGATGAAAATACTCAGGATTTCTGGAGCAGACTCGGCAACTGGCTGGCAGGCGGGGATGACGGAGACCAGACTGGGGCTGGAGGTACGAACGCGGTGTCGTTTTCACTTGATAGATACATGTGGATATTATATGTGATCGCATGCGTGGTCATAGCTTTCATCGCAGGCTGGACAGGTATTATCGTATTCAGGAAAATAGTTCGGGTGCGGAGTTATCACAGTGGTGATATTGGAGAAAATATAGTTGCATATTACAGATATATGTGCGATTATGCAAGAATGGTGGAGTCGGATTTCCTGCGAGCGGGAAATCATAGAGAACAGCTTGGCATATTTATGAAAGAATCTGAAGGGTTTGACATAGATGGCCTTGCGGAAAAAATAGAAGCTGTATCATATGATCGCTCAGCGGCAGCTGCAGGAGATAGTGATACACCATCTGTACATATGCAGACTGGGCAGACCGATGTTACTGATGGTATGTTGAAACAGCTTCAGGATATTATGAAGGCATACCGGAGAACGGTTCCGGTCATGAGAAGAATTTACTTGTTTGTAAAGATATAGGAGGTATGAGATGCTTGGAATTATAGGAGCAATGGATGAGGAAGTTGCAAGACTTAAGGAGATGATATCTGGTCTTCATATTGTACAGAGGGCTGGAATGGAATTTTACAAAGGACAGATCAGTGAGAAGGATGTGGTTGTTGTTAAGTGTGGCGTGGGCAAGGTAAATGCAGCCATGTGTACACAGTCGATGATAGACCTGTTTTCCGTGGATGCCATCATCAATACTGGAATTGCCGGTTCGCTGGACGCAGATATAGATATCGGAGATATAGTCATTGCCACAGATACAGTTGAGCACGATATGGATGTGGCAGCACTTGGATATGCGCCGGGCATCATACCGGACACGGAGACCAGCGTGTTTAAGACTGATACTGAGCTCCTTGAGACTGCACAGGCATCGGTTGAGGCTGCAAAGCTGGATGTGAAGGTATTCACGGGACGCGTTGTCAGCGGAGACCAGTTCATATCAAGCAGGGAGAAGAAGAAATGGCTTGTATCGGAGTTCGGCGGTAGATGTGCCGAGATGGAGGGCGCGTCAATAGGTCACGTTGCAGTGTTAAACAGAGTCCCATATCTCGTAGTCAGAGCCATATCGGACAAAGCGGATGACAGCGCCGAGATGGATTATCCGACATTTGCTGCCAGGGCGATAGACAACAGTGTCAGACTTATGACAGAGATTATAAATAGATTTGATTCATAGGGGGTTAGAGAAATGGATAAAATAGCAAGTTTTCAGATAAATCATCTTCTTTTAAATCCGGGCATATACGTGTCCAGAAAGGATATGGCAGGCGATCAGGTCCTTACAACATTTGACATAAGGATGACAAAGCCGAATTATGAGCCGGTCATGAACACAGCGGAGATTCATGCCATAGAGCATCTGGGAGCCACATACCTCAGAAATAACGAAGAGTATAAGGACAAGGTTATATATTTTGGACCTATGGGCTGTCGTACGGGATTTTATCTCATACTTTCCGGTGACTATGAGTCAAAGGATATAGTTGAGCTTATGATATCGATGTTTGAGTTCATAAGACATTATCACGATCCTATCCCAGGGGCAAATCCAAGGGAGTGTGGAAACTATCTCGATATGAATCTCAATATGGCAAACTACCTTGCAGAGAAGTTCCTGTCACAGGTTTTGTATAATATTGACGATAGCAGGTTGCATTATCCGGAAGGTTAACAAAATTGAAAAATAAGGGGTGCGATATTCCAAAAAGTAAAATCAGGGGGTAAAATACCCCCTAAATGCGCTGATTTGAGGAATATGTGCCACTCTATTGACTTTGGGCTTACGTGTATTTAATATGCACGTAAGCTTTTTTTTGCGCAGATAAACAGCTTATCAATGACCGGAAACGGTCAAATAAATTCAAGGAGGAAGATATGAAGGTTGAGTCTGAAAAGGACATAGAATGTCAGAAGGAAAACATATATGAAGATCCGTTCTACTATGATGCCCCGTTTTACCGGGCAGGAATGTCTGTCAATGAATACAGACAGGAACAGCTATATCTCAATGAGAATGTGGATATTTTCATTGATGGCACCTACGTCCCTCTTTGGAAGCAGAAACTCATAAGAGATAAGGGTGATAATAATGATAAGAATGCGTGAAAGGGTGAGCATATGAGAAAATTGAATATTTGCAAGACTTTAGTGGCTTTGATATTGGCGGTGAGTGTTGTATTGCTGGTGTTTTATGACAGGGATGAGATACATTCAAGTGCTGTTGAGTCAGTAGTTCAGGATAGTGGTGTACATACTGAGGTTTACTTTGCAGATGAGGGAACAGATGGCGTGGCGACAGGGACGGATGCTGGGGCGGAGATAGCGTCTGCGGATAGTGAGAACAGCATAACCAGCGGAGGACTTGTATATTATGCTGGGGCAGCATATACGAGATTTTATACGGTGCGCAGAACTGGCACGGATCACAGGGCATACTGCGGAGACCACAATAAGAATGCGGTCAGGAGCACGAACAATGTAAGCTTTTCGGAAAATGATGATATTATGCTGAGACTGGCATTTGCATGCGGACCGGATGGTGAATATGAATGGGGGGGCTTCCGAAATAAGAGTGAAAACGATGTGCAGCTTATCATGGCGCTTACCCTCAATTATCTGAGACATGGACAGTATTTCCCTGTTATCTCAGAATATCTGGATTATATAAATTCGATGGATAAGAAAAGTGTTTCTCTTAAAAGTAATGAGACGAGATTGTCCCTGGTCGTGGAGGGGGATGAGGGCGGAGAAGTTCAGTCTGTATCGTTCGGCAATTATAGAAGATATACGATACCGGGAACAAAGACCGTGAGAAACAGGACAAAATTGTTCAGATTGAAGGGGAAATCCGGTAACTACATAGAGATAGGTGTGCCGGGGCACAGCTGGATCCATGTTAAGAGGCCGGGTGATAAGACATACAGCATTTATAAGACTGGGAATGTAATCATTCATGTAGGAGACAGAGTGTTTTTTACATCGGCAGTGTCGTACGCAGGAAAAGAGGGGATGACATATGCGGAGGGAAAAAGAGGACTTACTGTGTATACGGCTGATTCCAATGATACGAATCTTGACCAGCAGCTTCTGTTTGCCGAGTACTCAGACAAATGTGCTGTCTCACTGGATCTTGACTGGAGTGATGACGGCGGAAGCGGATATATGTGGATCACAAAAAACAAAAAGTATAATGAGAAGGAGAACTGTCTGCAAAATATGAATTCGTATAGTGCAGACATATACGGAGCGGAGAATTACTCTTATAAGGGAATCGTGTACGATGTCAGGGACAAAAACGGTAGTGATGTGTTCAGGTTTGTACTGTCATATAATGGAATGTGTTATGCTGACAAGGCAACGGGCAGGCAGGTTGTATTTGGATCTAAAACGGAAAAGGAAGAATACAGCAACGCGTTGGATATAAGCTGTGCGAAGCTTCCATTTGGAGCTTATGAGGTATCGGAAAATGAATATCTGTGGGATTACGACAACAAGACAGGAAAACTTAAATCCACAGGTAAAAAGGTCGTAAACTCCGGATATAAATACAATCCTAAGGTGTATAAGGCTGAACTCACAGAGAAAACTTCGGTCAGAAGTATGGCCACAGCGTACCATATTGCGGCGGAGGATGATGTGGTGACCGGTAGATTCGGTCTGAAGAAAACGGACGCAGATACACAGGAGCCGGTGAAGAACGCGGTTTATTATGTGGTGAGAAAGGCGTCGGGTTCCATAACCTCGGATCAGGTCGTAGCAAAGCTGAAGACAGATGGATGTGGAATAGGAATAGTATATGCTTCAAAGTACGGCAGTACAAATACGCCGGAACTTACTGGTCTGCCAATTGGAACGTATGAGATATATGAGAAGAAGGCTCCGGCGGGGTATGAGAAGAATGAAGAGAAGGCGGTGCTTAAGATAAAGGCATCTGGAAGCACCCTGTCAGCCGGAGAAAAAATATCATCTGATTCAGAAGGCAATGCTATCGTATGGAACACCTCAGATAAGAAAAAAGGCGGAAAAATAGATTTTAGCATATATAAGCAGGACGCCTCAACCGGGATCGATGCACAGGGTGAGGCAGAGCTTAAGGGCGCTGAGTTTACGGTGAACTATTATGATGGCATGTATGGCTCCCTGAGCGAGCTTCCGGACAGACCGGACAAGACGTGGATCCTTGAAACGGACAGGAACGGAATATGTATGCTGCAGAAAAAGTACCTGTCAGCTTCAAAGAAGAGCGACGAGACAGTCATCGATGAGAACGGGAACATTGAGCTTGCTGCCGGAACGATAACCATTAAGGAAACAAAGCCGCCGGTTGGTTATATCCTGGAAAAGTCGGTTATAAGGAATGGCGATACAGGTGAAAGAATAACGGATGCCGGTGAAGGAATATGCCTGACAAATATCACAAACAAAGGGCAGAGTGTGAGCCTGGAGATAGGGAATGAATTGATAGTCGGAAACCGTGTAATCCGTGGAGATTTTCAGTTCAGCAAGAAAGCTGCGGACACAGGTAGGACTATGGCTGGGGTAAAGTTTCTTTTGGAAAATAATGACAGATCAGAGTCGATCGTAATATATACAGATGAAAACGGGTTTTACTCGAGTAGCGCATCGTATATCAGGCATACATTCGATACGAATTCCGGAAAAAGTGGATGTGGTATATGGTTTGGGGACGAGAATACGGATGACGACAGAGGCGCACTTCCGTATGGTACATATCATCTGAGTGAGCTGAGATGCGATGCGAACTCCGGAAAGTACAGATCGGCGGAGACTATAACATTTACAATTGACTCTGACAGCAAAGTGATCGATATAGGCGATATCATAAATGAGAGATTTGCGGAGATGGATTCTGTTGCAAAATTCAGGGACACGGGAGGCAAGAATATTCCTGAGTCGGCGGCGGAGACGGTGCTAGTGGACACTGTGATCATGAGCGGACTTGAGATAGGACATGTGTATACAATAAGTGGACAGGTCCTTGATAAGGATAGCGAGCAGGTGCTTGAGCAGGCAGGTGCTGTAAACAGAGTTGAGTTCACTGCGAAAGAGATAAACCAGAGTGTGGATGTTCCTTTTGTTATTGATGTGACCGGTCTTGGCGGCAGAGATCTGGTGTGCTACGAAGTCCTGACAGATGCTACCTATGAGGGTGAGGTAATAGCCTCCCACCAGGATATAAAGTCTGAGGGGCAGACGGTGCATGTAGGTGAAAAGAGACTGGAGATCAGCAAGACCGCTGTGACGGGGAGTGATGAGCTTTCGGGGGCAGAACTTGTGCTTGCAGATAATACTGGCAAAGTGGTCGACAGATGGATAACAGGAAAGACGGCGCACATTGTGGAGAATATAAAGCCGGGAGAATATACGCTGAGTGAGCGTAGTGCACCGGCGGGATATCTGAAAAGCAGAGAAATAACATTTACGGTGGATGATGACTATGGAACCCAGAAGGTCAGAATGATCGATGAGATTGCAAAGATACGGATAAAGAAGGTTGACGATGTTGGAAATAAGCCTCTTGGCGGAGTTCGGTTTACTCTGTATTCTGCGGAGAGTGGAAAAAAGGTCGACAGCAAAATGACAGATAAAAAGGGATATCTGGAATTTGAATATGTGTCACCTGGGGAATATTATCTTGTGGAGGACAATATTCCGGAGGGATATATGGCTGTCGATGCAGATTCGGAAGGACACATAAAGGTGACAGTGAAGAGCGGGCAGTATGAGAATGAGCCTGTGCGTATAGTAAAAAATCATTATGGATCAGTGTACATTTACAAAAAATCAGCAGATGACGGAGCAGCCCTTTGCGGGGCGGAGTTTGGTCTGTATGAAAAGTTGTCGGATAAGCTTGTGATGAAAGCTGTGTCAGGTGATGACGGATATGCTGAGTTTAAGCAGATCCCAGCCGGAAAATATTACATAAAGGAACTGAAAGCTCCGGAAGGATATGAGCACAGAGGAGAAGCGACTGAGATTGATACAGGTGAAAAAATATATAATAAAGAAAATCCGGTCATATTTGTAAATGAAAAGGAAAATACTACCACGGAGACAACAGATACTACGGAGACCACAAAGACCACTGAGGATAAAACAACGGAGATGACTAGGGAGAATAAATCTCCGGAAACCGGAGATGGGGCTCCACTGGTACTGACGGTTGTGTTTATTGTAATGGCTGTTCTATTGTCGGCAGGATTGCTTATATACAGAAAAAAATTTCCTGAAAACGAAGATCTGCAATAATATGTAAGATGGTACAATGATGTTGACCTTTATAATTTTTAGTGATAACATACAAAATGGATTTGTTTAAATAATAATTTTCACGTGAGGTGCGAAAGATGAGTAAAAGTTTTGATGATTTATTGGCAAAGGTTTCACAGTGCAGCAGAAAGAAAGTTTCAGTTGCAGTAGCACAGGATGCGCCTATTCTTGAGGCTGTAAAGGCAGCAAAGGAGAAGGGAATCGCAGATGCTATACTTGTGGGTGACGAGGCAAAGATCAGAGAGGTCGCAGATCAGATCGGTATGGATCTTACAGGTTATGAGATCATAAATGAGCCAGATGATATAGAGGCTTCACTTAAGGCAGTGAAACTTGTTCATGATCATAAGGCTGATATGTATATGAAGGGACTTCTCTCAACAAAGGATTTCCTTAAGAGCGTACTTAACAAAGAAGTTGGTCTTAGAAATGGCAAGCCGCTTTCACACGTATGTGTATTTGAAATCCCTGGAATTGACAGACTTCTGTATCTTACAGATGTTGCATTCATGACATATCCTTCACTTGAGGAGAAAAAGTCAATTATAGAGAACTCTGTAGAGGTTGCCCATGCGTGCGGAATACCTTGTCCAAAGGTAGCTCCACTTGCCGCAGTAGAGGTAGTTAATCCTAAGATGCCTGTTACTGTTGAGGCAGCAGAGCTTACAAAGATGAACGAGAACGGCGAGATCACAGGATGTATCGTTGATGGTCCTCTTTCAATGGATCTGGCTATCGAGCCTGAAGCAGCTATTCACAAGGGTGCTACGGACAGAAAGATAGTTGGAGATGCAGATATCCTTCTGTTCCCAGATATACATGCAGGTAACCTTGTATACAAGACACTTGTTCACACAACAAAGTGCAAGAACGGATGTATCATTACAGGTACAGATGCTCCTGTAATCCTCACATCGAGATCAGATACATTTGAGGTCAAGCTCAATTCAATAGCTTTAGCAGCCGTTGTAGCAGAGTCACTCAAGAAGAATAAATAATAAAATATAATAAACAATAAAAAGATACAGATCTGTGCATTAAAGAAAATGGAGGTTTTATAAAATGGCTTACAAGATCCTTATAATAAATCCAGGTTCAACATCAACAAAGATTGGTGTGTTCGAGGATGAGACACTTTTATTTGAAGAGACACTCAGACATACAACTGAGGAGCTGGCAGGATTCAACATGATAGTTGATCAGAAGGATTTCAGAAAGAAAGTTATCCTTGACGTGCTTGCAGAGAAGAATTTTGATATCAAGACACTTGATGTATGTGTAGGACGTGGTGGAATGCTCAAGCCTATCCCTGGTGGTACATATGCAGTAAGCGATGATCTTCTTGAGGATCTCAAGATAGGTAAGCAGGGACAGCATGCATCTAATCTTGGTGGTATACTTGCCAGAGAAATCGGAGATGAGCTTGGAGTTCCTTCATACATAGTTGACCCTGTAGTTGTAGATGAGCTTATGCCATCATCAAGACTTTCAGGAGTTCCAGAGCTTCCAAGAATCAGCGTATTCCACGCACTCAACCAGAAGGCAGTTGCAAAGAGATACGCAAAGGAGGTTGGCAAGAAGTATACAGACCTCAATCTTATCGTAGTACACATGGGCGGCGGTGTATCAGTTGGTGCACACGATCACGGTAAAGTTGTAGATGTGTACAATGCACTTGATGGTGACGGAGCATTTTCACCGGAGAGAGCTGGCGGTGTACCTTCAGGAGCCCTTGTAAAGATGTGTTTCTCCGGTGAGTATACACAGGCAGAGGTTATGAAGAAGCTTGTTGGTAAGGGCGGATTCAACGCATATATAGGAAGCAACGATGCAAGAGATCTTGAGAAGCTTGTGAACGATGGTGATGAGCATGCAAAGCTTGTTCAGGATGCATTTTATCAGCAGGTTGCAAAGGATATAGGCGGAATGGCTACAGTACTCCGCGGTAAGGTGGATCAGATCATCCTTACAGGTGGTATAGCTTATTCAAAGCATACATGCGAAGAACTTGAGAAGAGAGCTGGCTTCATAGCTCCATTTACAGTATATGCAGGTGAGGATGAGCTTCTCGCACTTGCACAGGGTGCACTCAGAGTCATGAACGGTGAAGAGGAGCCAATGAAGTACTAAAATTGAATTATAGCAGAAATTGCCATTATAAGATCCACCATATTGCTCATAATAGTAACAAGACGAAAGTCTTAAACATCTATAAATCATTTATATGGAGGTAATGGGAAATGGCAAGTTCAAACTCTAACAAGGCAAGTGTCCCAGAGGCAAAGAGTGCTATGAACAAGTTCAAGATGGAGGTAGCTAAGGAGATCGGTGTAGATCTTAAGGACGGCTACAATGGAGATTTAACTTCAGCTCAGTCTGGATCGATCGGAGGAGAGATGGTTCGTCAGATGATCAAGAGACAGGAAGAGCAGATGTCAGGCAGATAAGAGAAATCCGAATAGTCTGAAATAACCGTAAAAGTCTTCGTGAAAATTACGGAGAGAAAAAGGTCTGGTGTATTATGAATACATCAGGCTTTTTTCGTTAACAAAGTGAGACATAAAGCTGCAGGACGTCCAGAACTTTAACAACTTTATAGTATAATGTGCTAGACAATCATTTGCATATTATGATATAATCGATGATTGATGTGGACTTTTGTTTGCATTGATAATAAGAATAGGATAAATGGATGCTGCTTGAGTGCCTTAAAATAAATTATAAGAAAGGCTAAGGCACCATTTGCACATTTTAAGGAGGAAATAAAAAGATGAGTTTCACAGTAGAAAAGCTTGAGCACAGCATGGCAAAACTTACTATCACAGTTCCAGCAGAAGAGTTTGATAAGGCAATGGTAAAAGCTTACAACAAGACAAAGGGAAGATTCAACGTTCCTGGATTCCGTAAGGGCAAAGTACCGATGGCTTTCATCGAGAAGATGTATGGTCCTGCGGTATTTTATGAGGATGCCGCGAACGACATGATCAACGAGTACTATCCTAAGGAGGCTGTAGCTTCAGAGCTTGAGATCGCTTCACAGCCAGTCATCGATGTTACCCAGATCGAGAAGGGTAAGGATCTTATCTTCACAGCTGAGGTTGCTGTTAAGCCAGAGGTAACTCTTGGTGAGTACAAGGGTGTTGAAGTTGAGAAGATCAATGTAGAAGTTACAGATGAGGAAGTCCTTGAGGACATCAAGAAGGAGCAGCTCCAGAATGCAAGAAAGGTTCTTGTAGAGGGAAGACCTGCAAAACTTGAGGATGAGGTTACGCTTGACTTCGAAGGATTTGTAGACGGCGTTCCTTTTGAAGGCGGAAAGGGTGAGAACTATAAGCTCGTTCTTGGTTCACATTCATTCATCGATACATTTGAGGATCAGCTTGTTGGCAAAAACATCGGCGAGGATGTAGAGGTCAACGTTACATTCCCAGAGGATTATCAGGCAGACGAGCTTGCTGGTAAGCCAGCTGTATTTAAGTGCAAGATCAACTCTATCACAGAGTCACAGCTTCCAGAGCTCAACGATGAGTTCGCAAGCGAGGTAGGCGGATGTGATACACTTGATCAGTACAAGGAAGAAGTAAAGAACAAGCTTGTTGCAAAGAAGACAAAGGATGCAGCAAACGAGAAGGAAGTTAAGGCAATCGATAAGGTAATTGAGAACGCTACTATGGATATTGCAGATGCTCAGGTTGAGGATATGCAGCACAGAATGAGAGATGAGTTCGCTCAGAATCTTCAGTACCAGGGAATCAAGCTTGAGCAGTACATGCAGATAGTAAATGTTACTGAGGATGAGCTTATGGAGCGATTCAAGCCACAGGCACTTAAGAGAATCCAGCAGAGAGCAGTTCTTGAGGCAGTAGTAAAGGCAGAGAACATCGAGGCTACAGACGAGGAAGTTGATGAGGAGCTTACAAAGATGGCTGAGCAGTACCAGATGAAGCTTGAGGATATCAAGGGATTCATGGGTGATGCAGAGATTGCAAGCATGAAGAAGGATGTTGCGGTGAAGAAGGCAGCGCAGCTTATCGTGGATGCAGCTAAAGAGATTTAATCTGACCAGTATTGGAGGTAGATAACATGGCATTAGTACCATACGTCGTAGAGCAGACCAGTCGCGGAGAGCGCACATTTGACATTTATTCAAGATTACTTAAAGACAGAATCATATTCCTTGGAGACGAGGTGAATGATGCAACAGCAAGTCTGGTTATAGCTCAGTTGCTGTTCCTCGAGTCAGAGGATCCGTCAAAAGATATATCGCTTTATATAAACAGTCCTGGTGGATCGGTTACAGCAGGAATGGGAATATACGACACAATGAGATATATAAAGTGTGATGTTTCAACTATATGCTGTGGAATGGCTGCCAGCATGGGAGCATTTCTCCTGGCAGGTGGCGCAAAGGGAAAGAGATACGCCCTTCCAAACTCAGAGATAATGATCCATCAGCCTCTTGGAGGAACTCAGGGTCAGGCGACGGAGATAGAGATTGCAGCCAGACATATTTTGAAGACAAAGGAAAAGCTCAACAAAATGCTGGCAGAGAATACAGGAAAACCACTTGATGTTATTGCGGCTGACACAGATCGTGATAACTGGATGACAGCTGATGAGGCCTGCGCATATGGTCTTATAGACAGCGTTATAACCAACAGATAATTGTGGGCAGGAGAACAGGACGGAATTAAGTCAGAAAAACCTGCAGATATATACCAGACATGTGGCTGCGGTGGCGGCCCAGCCCCATGCCTGGTATATAATAAATAGTGAAAACAGAGGTATTGTAATGGCAAATCGTAGTGACGAGAGAAAGATGCTCAGGTGTTCTTTTTGCAACAAGACCCAGGATCAGGTGAGAAAACTCATTGCAGGTCCGGGAGCTTACATTTGTGATGAATGCATTGAGATATGTACTGAGATAATCGAGGAAGAACTTGGGGATACCGAACTTGAAGATGTCAACCTTCTGAAGCCGAAGGAGATAAAAAGTTTCCTTGATGAGTATGTGATAGGTCAGGAAGAGGCAAAAAAAGTACTGGCGGTTGCCGTGTACAACCATTATAAGAGAATCCTTGCACAGAAAGATTTTGATGTTGAGTTGCAGAAGAGTAATATTCTTATGGTTGGACCAACAGGTTCAGGTAAGACATATCTTGCCCAAACCCTTGCCAAACTTTTGAATGTCCCATTTGCGATAGCTGACGCGACAACGCTCACTGAGGCTGGATATGTTGGAGAGGATGTGGAGAACATCCTGTTAAAACTCATACAGGCGGCAGACTACGATATAGAGCGAGCTGAGCATGGAATAATTTATATTGATGAAATAGACAAGATCACAAAGAAGAGCGAGAATGTGTCCATAACTAGAGATGTATCTGGAGAGGGCGTTCAGCAGGCTTTGTTAAAGATAATAGAGGGAACGGTTGCTTCAGTTCCACCACAGGGTGGAAGAAAGCATCCACATCAGGAACTTATACAGATAGATACGACAAATATTCTGTTCATATGCGGAGGAGCATTTGAGGGACTTGAGAAGATAATCGAGAACCGTGTAGGACAGAAGTCCATCGGCTTCAATGCAGAAGTGGTTGAACAGTCAGAGCAGGATATAGGACAGCTTCTGAAGCAGGTAATGCCACATGATTTTGTGAAATATGGATTGATTCCTGAATTTGTGGGAAGAGTTCCGGTCGCAGTTACACTTGATCTTCTGGATGAAGATGCGCTTGTGAGGATACTCACTGAGCCTAGAAGTGCGATATGTAAGCAGTATAAGAAGCTGTTTGAGCTTGACGGAGTTGAGCTTGAGATAGAGGACGATGCGCTGAGAGAGATCGCGAAAGAGGCGATGGAGCGTAAGACGGGTGCCAGAGGTCTCCGTGCAATAATGGAGAATGCAACCCTCAATCTTATGTATGAGATCCCGTCCAATCCGGCTATAAACAAGTGTGTCATAACGAAGGATGTTATAATCGGCAATGGAGAGCCAATTCTTTCCTACAGAGAAGGTACAGATACGGATGATGATGGATCATCCAAGAAGTCTCAGAGAAAGAAAAAGACAAATACAGATAATGGAGAAAGTGCTTAGACAGACTTTTACAGATAGGGCGTTATTACACGGGGAAAGCGTATAGTAACGTCTTATTTTGTAGTTGTATAACTGCATGATGGCTTTGCGGCAAAAGTGGTCGGCATATGGTAAAACGGAGATAAGGTTATGAACAAAGAAATAAAGAATATAGCTATGATCAGCCTTAAAGATGGCGTGGCTATGCCTGGGGTGTCTTTTTATCTTGATGCTGTAAAAAGAGATGCGTGTGAGGCTGTGAAACGTACTGTTAAGGATGACAGTTATATTTTTCTAGCAACTCCCACGTCGGAGAAGATTGCAGGAAAGGTTACATTTTATCCAGTTGGTGTTATTGCAAGGATAAAACAGTATGTGAGAAACACTAATAAGACTATGAGGGTGCTTTTACAGTCGGTAAAACGTGCTCAGCTTATAGAGTATAACAAAGATACATGTTATATGTGCAGTGTTCATGAGATAGACGAAAAGGATGAAGTTACAGCTGACGAAAAGAGGGCAATATTATCGCTGCTCAGAGACAAGCTTAAGGAAGCGGTTGACAATGGAATGACAAGGAATAATGTCATGTTTTCAAAGGTGGCGGCAAATGATTCCATAGGTTCTCTTACAGACAGTATGGCAGATTATATTACCATACCGAATGATAGCAGACAGGAGCTTATCGAACTCGTAGATGTGAAGGAGCGCGCATTCAGATTTATCCAGATTCTGGATGAGGAACTTGAGGTTGCGAAGATCAAGAGGGAGATACTGGAAAAGACAAATCAGGAATCAGCTAAGAATCAGAGAAATTTCATCCTCAGAGAACAGATGGCAGTGATACGGAGAGAACTCGGTGAGGATGGAACGGATGAGAAGGTGGATGAGTTCCAGAAGAGACTTGATGCCTCTGGATGCAGCCCAGAGGTATATGAGAAGATATCCAAGGAGATAAAGAATTATAAGAGTATCCCACTCAGTTCAATGGAGAGCAGTGTGACGGCTAACTATATAGACGTGATGCTGAGCTATCCGTGGAATATTGCAACGGAGGAGAATTCAGATATAAAGTCAGCTATAGATATTCTCGACAAGGATCATTACGGTCTGGAGGAAGTTAAGGACAGGATAATAGACTATCTTGCCGTGCATATTCTGAATAAGAAGGGCAACCTTCCTATTATATGTCTAGTAGGACCTCCTGGTACAGGAAAGACATCAATAGCCAGATCCATAGCCAGGGCAACTGAGAGAAAATATATCAGGCTGTCACTTGGCGGAGTGCGCGATGAGGCTGAGATACGAGGACACAGAAAAACATATGTCGGTGCAATGCCAGGTAGGATAGTACAGTCTATGATAAAGGCAAAGGTTAACAATCCACTGATGCTGCTTGATGAAATAGACAAAGTCGGCAGCGACTATAAGGGTGATGTGTCATCAGCTCTTCTTGAGGTGCTTGACAGTGAACAGAACAACGAATTTAATGATCATTACATGGGAGTACCAGTTGATCTGAGCAATGTGCTCTTCATAGCCACGGCGAATGATATCTCGACCATACCAGGACCACTTCTGGACAGAATGGAGATAATAGAGATATCCGGATATACCGAGAATGAGAAATACAATATTGCAAAGCTGTACCTGGTTGACAAGACGAGAGAGAGGAATGGTTTGACAAAAATCCAGTTTAAGATGGATGCTGGAGCAATAAGAGACATAATCCGCCACTATACCAGGGAAGCGGGAGTCAGAAATCTGGAGAGAAATATTGATAAGGTCTGCAGAAAGGCGTGCCGTAAGATACTTGCTGGAGAAATTGAAACGGCAAAGATAACGAAGAAAAATATTCAGGATTACATTGGCCCATATAAATATAAGGATGAAAAGAACAACCTCAAAGACAGAGTTGGAGTAGTCACAGGTCTTGCCTGGACAGCCGTTGGCGGAGTGACACTGGAGATAGAGGTGAATGTACTTCCTGGTTCAGGTGCGGTCCAGCTCACAGGTAAGATGGGGGACGTCATGAAGGAGTCAGCCTATGCGGGTATGAGTTATATAAGATCGCTCAAAGAATCAGCTGCGCTTGGCGATGATTACTTCACTAAGCACGATTTTCATATACATATCCCAGAGGGAGCGGTTCCAAAGGATGGCCCTTCAGCCGGAATCACGATGGCTACGGCACTCTACTCTGCGATATTTAGTGCACCAGTGGATGGAAAGACTGCCATGACAGGAGAGATTACGCTTAGAGGAGAGGTTCTTCCTATTGGAGGCCTGAAGGAGAAGCTTCTTGCTGCAAAGCTTCAGGGGGTGAAGCGAGTCCTTATTCCAGCGGCAAATGAGTCAGATTATCTTCAGCTTGATTCTGATATTGTGTCGGGACTTGAGATACATCTTGTAGACAAAATGCGACAGGTGCTTGACTACGCACTGGTCAGATAGGAGGTAAGACGAATGATTGTTAAAAGTGCTGAACTTGAGACGGTGTGTGGAATAACAAGTAAGCTTCCGGACAATGAACTTCCGGAAATTGCATTTGCGGGAAAGTCAAATGTGGGAAAGTCATCGCTTATCAATGGCCTTTTGAACAGAAAGTCATTGGCGAGGACATCCGCACAGCCGGGTAAGACACAGACGATCAATTTCTATAATATCAATAAAGAACTTTATTTCGTTGATCTGCCGGGATACGGATATGCAAAGGTGTCTGTGGAGATCAGAGCGAAGTGGGGAAAGATGATAGAGAACTATTTGCATACATCAGCCCAGCTCAAAAAGGTATTTTTGCTGATAGATATAAGGCATGTTCCGTCTGAGAATGACTGCCTCATGTATGACTGGATAGTGAATAACGGATATGAGCCGGTGATAATATGTACAAAGCTAGATAAGATAAAGAGAAGCCAGGTGCAGAAGAACCTGAAGCAGATAAAAGAGAAACTCGGTCTGGTTCCAGGGACAAGGATGATACCTTTTTCGGCCCTCACCAAGCAGGGAAAGGATGATATATGGAATCTTATAGAGCTGTCGTTATCTGAATCTGAGGATGATGATAGTGAGCTTCAGGAAAAATAAGACTAAATTATATATCAGGAAGAGATATAGGTATATGCGAAAAAACAAAACAGGCGATCACGGGAATCTGTAATTGCCTGTTTTTTTAATATTTGTCTATTTAACACGATGGCTTTGATGTCCATAGCTGTTGAACCAGGAGATCATATACCTCGGTGCTTTTCTGCCTCCAGTTGTCACATATCGCAACGGCAACAGCCTTGGTTGGAACACTGAATTTGATATCCAGCAACGGCTCATTTCTGTCGTTTATCACGCAGGAGACTGTGTATTCATTTGCTTCATTCAAATAGTAGTCGGACTGGATCTCGGTTTCCTTTTTCAGGTTGATCTGCTGCTGCTCAAAGAATTCGAGGATATCCTGTTTTATTGCGTATGGAATCTTGTTCTCGAACATGCTCAGCGCCTCCTCACCCTTGTCGGTGATCTTGTAGTGTGAGGAGCTCCTTATGGTGGATACATATACGAACTCACTGTCTACAAGTCCGTTGATGGACTCCTGAAGAGTGAAATAATTAGTGTATCCCTTCTCGAGAACAAAATCTGAGATCTGGGAGTTGGTGAGAGTAAAGTTAACTCTGTCCAACATGTAAAGTACTATAAGCTTGTATAAAACAATAGATTCTGTTCCCATATGATTTATCCTTTGTCAAATAAATATTTGCTTATTTAAGAGCAACAGTCACATGATAACATTACAAAAATATAAAATCAATATATTTGCAAAGGATTGTTTAACACTGATGTTGACATTTGGGGTGGCAATGAGTATATTTAATAATAATGTATCGTTGAGAGACACTTATTTCCTTAAGTGTGTATAATTCCCAAAATATATTTACAAGATTATCAGATATATATTCAGAGCGTGAACTGCTTCGAACAGTCAGTCGTAAGTACAAAAGAACGTTCATACAGGTATTGTATCGGAAAATATCTATTTTTAAATTTGTGTTGATTCATATTGATTTAAATGAAAGGAGAAAATTGTATATGGATTTTAGTAAAGCTTCTCTGGCAGAGATGAAAGCTTTTGTCAAGGATAACAGGATAAAGGGATGCTCAGCCATGAAAAAGGCTGAGCTTGCCCAGTATCTGACAGAGTATGTGAAAAAGCATGTGACAGCGGTGTCGGTAAACAGTGTCGATACAAAGACTGCACCTAAAGCGGAACCGGTCAGAAATGATGCTGATGTTGTAGCAGAAAGCAGCACATACGCAACTGAAAGCTCTGTGGAGGAGAAGAGGGAGACCGCGGCTGATAATGTGACAGGAGCCGGACAGCAACAGAGAAAGGGCAGAAGAATAGTGGGCTTCCAGGGAAAGAACGGAGTACGCCAAAGCAGACAGAATGTTCAATTTGAGCCTCGTCAGAGGCAGACAGAGACCAAAGCTGAGGAGCCGGCTGTCCAGGAGGGTCAGGAGCAGGCGGATCAGAAGAATGTTCCGTCATACGCCCAGGGAGAATATAATCCGGAACTTGACAGTGGAAGGATGGCTCACGGAATACTTGAGGTCATGGCTGAGGGATACGGATTTATAAGAAGTGCGAATTACCTGCCGGGTGACCAGGATATATACGTTTCTCCAGCACAGATCAGAAGATTTGGCCTGAAGACAGGAGATATAATCACAGGAAATATACGAAACAAGACACAGGGAGAAAAGTTCAGTGCGCTGCTCTATGTTGCAAGCGTGAACGATGAGAGCCCTCTTGTGATCGCAAACAGAAAGAATTTCGAGGATCTGACACCTGTATTCCCAAATGAGAGAATAGACTTGGACGGAGCCGGAGCACCTATTCCTATAAGAATGATCAATCTGCTTGCACCTATAGGCAAGGGACAGAGAGGTATGATAGTCTCACCTCCAAAGACTGGAAAAACAACGCTGTTAAAGCAGATTGCCAAGAAGATCAGCACAAGCTATGAAGATATGCATCTTTTAGTGCTGCTCATAGATGAGAGACCGGAGGAGGTTACAGATATAAGAGAGTCCATAGAGGGACCGAATGTTGAGGTCATATATTCAACATTTGATGAACTTCCGGAACATCACAAGAGAGTGTCAGAGATGGTCATAGAGAGAGCAAAGAGACTTGTTGAGTCCAAGAAGGATGTAGTGATCCTGCTTGACAGTATCACAAGACTTGCCAGAGCGTACAACCTGACGGTATCTCCTAGTGGAAGAACACTCTCAGGTGGTCTCGATCCTGCAGCCCTCTACATGCCAAAGAGATTCTTCGGTGCTGCGAGAAACATGAGGGAGGGTGGAAGCCTGACGATTCTTGCAACAGCACTTGTGGATACTGGAAGCAAGATGGACGATGTCGTATTCGAGGAGTTCAAGGGAACTGGTAACATGGAACTTGTTCTCGACAGAAAGCTCTCAGAAAAGAGGATATTCCCGGCCATAGATATAGCAAAGTCTGGAACAAGAAGAGATGATCTGTTGCTCTCAAGGGAGGAACAGGAGGTTGTTGCGGCTATACATAAGGAACTTATGGGAAGCCGATCAGAAGATGTTCTGGAGGATGTGAGAAAACTTTTCATTAGAACAAAGGATAATAAGGAATTTATTCATTATATAAAACAGTCACTGCTGAGAAAATAAAAGCAGATAAAATAAAAAGTTATCAAAATCGTTATTTAAAATCAAAAAAATATCTTGCATTGTGTAATGTACTATGATAGAATACAGAAGTTGTGTTATGAAGAACCCTGGCTTTATGCCTGTTCTCATATATAAAAAATATATGTAAAGAGGTGAAAAAAATGCGTAAAGGAATACATCCAGATTACTATCAGGCAAAGGTTGTATGTAACTGTGGTAACGAGTTCGTTACAGGTTCAACTAAGGAAGAGATTCACGTAGAAATTTGCTCAAAGTGTCATTCATTCTACACAGGTCAGCAGAAGGCAATCAAAGCTCGTGGTAGAATCGATATGTTTAACAAGAAGTATGGCGTTCAGGCCAACTAATAAAACTATGACAGCTTGAGGTTATTTTTAAAATAATCTCAGGCTGTTTTTTACTTTATAGGAGAATTACGTGAAAAGAGTTAAAATAGGCGGTCAGGCTGTCATGGAAGGTGTCATGATGAAAAATGGCGATAGGTATGCTGTGGCGGTCAGAAAACCGGATCAGGAAATAGAGGTAAAGGTAGTAGATTATGTATCCATCGGATCCAAAAGCGTGTTTTTTAGGATCCCGATAATAAGAGGCGTTGTCAATTTCATAGAGTCTCTTGTGATTGGAGTCAAAACGCTCATGTATTCAGCGTCATTTTATGACGAGGAAGAGGATTCTGAAAGCACCAGGTCTGTGGAGAAACAGCGCACCCAGAAGCAGCAGAAGAAATCAGATGATCTGGCTATGTATGGAACGGTGGCGTTCTCGCTGGTATTTGCCATAGCGCTGTTCATGATGTTGCCAGCATTTATCGGGGAACTGATAGGACGCGTGGTGGAGAGCAGAGTGCTCATGTCCGCTATAGAGGGAGTGATAAGACTTGCGATATTCATTGGGTATGTTGCTCTTATATCCCTTATGAAGGATATACAGAGAGTGTTTATGTATCACGGTGCGGAGCATAAGACGATAAACTGTTTCGAAGCGGGAGTGTCTCTCACACCGGAGAATGTCAAGAAATATTCAAGATATCACAAGAGATGTGGAACGAGCTTTTTATTTATCGTCATGATAGTCAGCATAATAGTGTTTATGTTCATAGATGCGCCATCGGCATGGATGAGGATGCTTATAAGGCTTTTGCTGGTTCCTGTTATAGCAGGTATTTCATACGAATTCATCATGTTTGCCGGAAGAAGCGATTCGTGGATAGCAAATGCACTCTCAGCGCCGGGAAAGTGGGTTCAGAGACTCACCACAAGGGAGCCGGATCTTGATATGATAGAGGTCGCCATCGCATCGGTCGAGGCAGTCATAGACTGGAGAGAATACCAGCAGGCAATGTATGACGGTAAGATAGAGAATTGACAGATACAAAGTGACAAATAACAGGGAGCGTTTATGAGGCTTTTTGAACTTGTAAAATATGGACAGGGGATGCTTGAGGAAAGCGGTGTACCCGATGCAGAAATAGATGCGGCTTTGCTCTGGGAGCATGCATCAGGTATGAACAGGACAGATATGTTCTTTGAAAGAGACAGGGATATATCCGCTGAATTGGAAACAGGTTATCTTGAACTGATAAGGAGACGGTGCACTAGAGAACCGCTGCAGTACATAACGGGAGTGCAGAATTTCATGGGATATGATTTTTGTACCTCGGAGAACGTGCTGATTCCCAGACAGGATACGGAGATACTTGTGGAGACTGCACTGAATCTCACGAAATCATCGCAGAAAACGCTTGATGTTCTGGACATGTGTTGCGGGACAGGCTGCATAGGTATATCATACGGTCTGCTAAGACCAGACAGCAAGGTGACACTGGCCGACATATCGGGAGATGCCATCAGAGTCACCCGGAAAAATGTCACAAAACTGTGCGATGAGCCGGAGCGGTTTGACGTCATAAATACGGATCTGTTCGGTGATGTGGACGGGCAGTTTGATCTTATACTATCAAACCCGCCATATATAAAAAGTGATGTTATAGAAACTCTGATGCCCGAAGTCAGGGACAATGAGCCGAGACTGGCACTTGACGGAAAAGCAGACGGGTTGTATTTTTATAGAATAATAGTCAGTCAGGCTATAAAATATATAAAGGATGAAGGTTATGTTGTATTTGAGATTGGCAATGATCAGGCAGAAGATGTACAGCACCTCTTTGTAGATACAGGTTATGATGACGTTCATGTGGTGCAGGATCTGTGCAGAAATGACAGAGTTGTGTACGGAAGATATCACAGAAAATAATTATAAAGTAATTATAAAGTATATGGAAACTGCATTGAGAAGATTAACTGTATTAAGGAGAGGCATATTATGTTTGACAGATTAGAAGAATTAGTAGATAAGCTTGACACGATCAACAATCAGCTGACAGACCCTGATGTGGTCACAGACCAGAACAAATTCAGAAAGCTGATGAAAGAACAGAGCGATCTTGTTCCGATCGTAGATAAATACAAAGAGTATAAGGATGCAAAGACTACAATAGAGGACAGTCTTGAGATACTTGAGGAGGAGAACGATGAGGAACTCCGTGAGATGGCAAAGGAGGAGATGAACGATGCCAAGTCGAGACTTGAGACGATAGAGCAGGAGCTCAAGATCCTTCTGCTTCCAAAGGATCCTAACGATTCAAAGAACGTAATCGTTGAGATACGTGCCGGTGCCGGCGGAGACGAGGCTGCTCTTTTTGCCTATGAGATTTATAGGATGTATCAAAAGTACGTTGACCAGTTCAAGTGGAAGGTTGAGCTTATGAGTGTCAATGAGAATGGTATAGGCGGATTTAAAGAGGCAGTGTTCATGATAACTGGTGATGGAGCCTATTCAAAGATGAAGTACGAGAGCGGTGTACACAGAGTGCAGAGAATACCGAAGACTGAGTCAGGTGGAAGGATTCATACATCTACAGTCACAGTTGCGGTTATGCCTGAGGCGGAGGAAGTAGATGTAGAGATAAACGACAATGATATCCGAATTGATGTCATGAGGGCATCAGGAAATGGTGGCCAGTGTGTCAATACAACCGATTCCGCCGTCAGACTTACACATATACCTACAGGTATAGTTATTTACAGTCAGACAGAGAAGTCGCAGCTTCAGAACAAGGCAAAGGCATTTGCTCTCCTCAGATCAAAGCTGTATGATATGGAGCTTCAGAAGCAGCATGATGCTGAGGCTGCAGATCGTAAGAGCCAGATAGGAACAGGAGATAGATCTGAGAAGATCAGAACCTACAACTTCCCCGAGGGAAGAGTGACAGATCACAGAATCAAGCTCACACTTTATAAGCTTGACCAGATAATGAATGGTGATCTTAACGAACTCATAGACAGCCTTATAGCAGCCGACCAGACAGCAAAGCTTGCCCAGGTTAACGAAGAGGAGTAGAAGAGGGGGAATAATGATGGCAGCATGGAGTGACAATATTAGAAAAGTTGAACCTTATGTACCTGGTGAGCAACCAAAGGACACAAATGTGATAAAGCTGAACACAAATGAAAATCCATATGGACCGTCGCCAAGGGTGGCAGAGGTAATTCAGAATCCGGATCTGCTCAGACTATATCCAGATCCTACAGCATCGCAGCTTGTGGACGTTATTGCGGAGTATCACGGCGTTGATTCCTCCCAGGTGTTTGTCGGTGTGGGATCAGACGATGTACTTGCAATGTCATTTCTGACATTTTTCAACTCTGATAAGCCGATATTGTTTCCAGATATCACATATTCATTCTATGATGTGTGGGCAGAACTTTTCCGTATCCCCTATGAAAGACCGGCTCTTGATGAGAATTTCAGACTTGTAAAAGAGGATTATTACAGGGAAAATGGCGGTGTAGTATTTCCAAACCCCAATGCGCCTACAGGAATATATGAGAATCTTGCAAATGTGGAGGATATTATAAGTCACAACGGCGATTCAATAGTGATCGTAGATGAGGCTTATATAGATTTTGGTGGAAAGTCAGCACTTGAACTCATAGATAAATATGATAACCTCGTGGTTGTCAGAACATTCTCAAAATCAAGATCCATGGCAGGTTTGCGTATCGGATATGCAATAAGCAATCCGATTCTCATAAAGGCTTTGAACGATGTGAAGTATTCATACAATTCATATACAATGAACAGACCATCCATAATCATGGGGACCGAGTCTGTGAAGGATGATGCGTACTTTAAAGCGATGGTGGCAAAGGTTGTGGCTACAAGGACAAGATTTGTTGAGAGTATCAGACCTCTTGGCTTTACATGTCTTGAGTCATCAGCAAATTTTGTGTTTGCCACACATGAGAACATACCGGCAAAAGAGCTATTTGAGGCTGCGAAAAAAGCTCATATCTATGTGAGATACTTTGACAAACCGCGCATAGACAATTATCTCCGTATTTCCATCGGAACGGATGAGGAGATGGACAAATTTGTTGAGTTCCTGACTGGATATGTCCAGAGTATACAATAAGTTAAAAACCGTGCTTTTAATTAATCCTGGAAGTATTTCGGGATGACGTAAAAGCACGGTTTTTAGTTTGCTTTTCTTTACAAGTATACAGACTGTTTATATACGATCTGTGGGATTCCATAATAAAGCGCAGAATGACGCGTATTCGCGCACAAAATCTATTGATTTTCACAGTCTGTTTTTATAGAATGCATCCATGAAATATTTCAGCAGCAAAAAATATCGAAACGTTTCGTTAGATCTCAATACAAAATTACAAATCACAAAACAAGATGATAAAGGAGAACTAAATGAAATTTGAAGAATTTACGGAATTGCTCGTGGACTGTATGAAAGCACGTCTCGCACCAAATGATAGCGGGATACAGATAAAGACTGACAAAATATTAAAGAATAACGGGGTGACGCTCACAGCTTTGAATATAAGAAAAACATCCCAGAATATATGCCCCACCATATACATTGAGCCCTACTACAGGGAATTTGAAAAAGGAAGATCGATGGCGGATATATGTTCCTCCATAATTGACATATATAGGAGAAACGGGACGGATGACAGGTTGACATATGAAAAGGTGATGGATGAGAGTGATGTGAAAAACAATATCATTCTTAGAATAGTGAACCGTGAAAAGAACAGAAAGTTCCTTGAGACCGTGCCATATATCGAGTACCAGAATATGGCTGTCACATTCAGGAGAGTCATAGAGGTGTCCGATACAGGTATCTCAAGTTCCGGTGTGACTAACAGCGATATGGACAGGTGGAGACTGGATCTGGATACAATGTACAGACTGGCGCTTGCCAATACGGAAAGGCTGTTTCCACCTGTCATAAAGGATCTTTTTTCGGTGCTGGAGGATAGGTACGATTATTCTGTAAGTGAGAATATCGGACAGGCTTCGGATATAGATGAACTGTATGTCATGACAAATGAATACGATATAAACGGAGCTTCGGTTATACTGTACGATGGAACTTTGGCGAGATGCGCAGACATGGTGGACGACGATATATACATTCTTCCATGCAGTGTGCATGAGCTTCTGTTTATAAGGGCGCACTGCTCCTTTGGCGAGGACTATCTGAAGAATCTTGTGCACGAGGCGAACAAGAGTGCAATAACTCCAATGGAGTTTTTATCTGACAGCATATATGTGTATAGAAGAGATAGTGGAGAATTGACAGAGATAGTGTAGCTTACAAAGAATATTTGTTTAAAGTGCACAAAACGAACCTTGATAACTAAATATTTTGACTGTTACTTTGCAACATGTTGGTTGACAAAATATACCCCATGACATAGAATAAAAACAGTGTTATAAGGTTTAATATATGTGTAATGGGAGGAAATAGGTAGTGGAGGATAGTTATATTTCTAACAGGGATAAAATTGTCGCTTCAGCTATTGAACTTATCGGAGATTTGGGATTGCACGCTCTTACACCAAAGAATCTTGCTCGAAAGCAGAATATTTCGGACACATTGATATATAAGTATTTTGGCGGGATAGATGAGGTGCTTATAGCAGTTGTGAATGAATATGCTGCATTTGATATCAATATCCAGAGAACCGTTGATCATCTTGATGGTTCATATATTGATAAGATCAGATATTATGCGGATACATATGCGACATATTATGATAATTATATAGGTATGGGGGCTATAATGCTGCATTATGAAGAACTACTGCATATGTCTGAGACACGGGAGATCATCTCGGAGTGCATGCTGAAACGAAACGATTTTGTGTGTTCGTTATTCCAGGGAGCAATTGAGAACAAGGAAATTAGACCGGTATTTACACCGAAGGAATTGACACTTGTTTTTAACGGACTCTTTACAGAGGGATTGTTAGAACGCAGAAATCAGTATTCTAGAAAGAGTTTCCGTGTGGAGATGAAAGAGATGATTGGACATCTCGAAAAGATACTTAGGTTGTAGATTAGGGAGGAATGACCATGAAGATTTTAGTAGCTGAGGATGATGTTGCAAATGCAAAATTCTTATCTAAATATTTAAGCAAGTTTGGAGATGTGGTGATAACACCTGACGGAATAGCTGCTGTTGATGAGTTCGTCAGTGCACTTGAGAAAGGTGAGATGTTTGGACTTGTATGTCTGGATATTATGATGCCAAAGATAGATGGGTATAAGGTATTGGCATCTATAAGAAGTGCGGAGAGAAAGCATGGGGTGTCAAGAATGCTCAGATCAAAGGTTATCATGACGAGTGCTCTTGACGAGGCAAGTTTTGACAGCAATCTTGCAAGTGATGATTATGATGATTATATCTGCAAACCGATAGATATCATGAAGTTCAACGATATGTTGAAAAAGCTGGATATCATAAAGTAGAATAAATTGTATCAGATTCTGAAGCCCGCTATTGAAAGATATCGGGCTTCGATGTGTCTATAGACGACATCAAAGAGAACAGTAAGATAATAGCCGAGAACGATAGTAAAGAGAATGGTAATAGCAGGTGATAAGATATGGATTTGTTTGAGTATATGAGAGAGAATGCATCCGAGGATGACTCTCCGCTGGCGAAGAGAATGAGACCGGTCAGCCTGGATGATGTTGTAGGACAGGAGCATATAATAGGCAAGGATAAGCTATTGTACAGAGCGATAAAGGCGGATAAGATCAGTTCACTCATATTTTATGGACCTCCTGGGACCGGAAAGACGACACTGGCTATGGTTATAGCAAATACTACAAAGGCTGAGTTCAGACAGTTGAACGCCACAACTGCAGGTAAGAAGGATATGGAGCAGGTGGTGAATGAGGCCAGGGATATCAAGGCTATGTATGGCAAGAGAACCATATTGTTCATAGATGAGATACACAGATTTAACAAGTCCCAGCAGGATTATCTTCTTCCGTTTGTCGAGGACGGAACTGTGATACTCATAGGTGCAACGACGGAAAATCCATATTTTGAGGTGAATGGGGCTCTTATATCCAGATCCCATATATTCCAGTTGCATCCGCTCTCAAAGGAGGATATCAAGAAGCTTATCCATAAGGCGGTCTACTCTGAAAACGGCATGGGAGCCTTTGATGCGGATATAGATGAGGACGCGGAGGACTTCCTTTCTGATATGGCATCGGGAGATGCGAGAAATGCACTCAATGCCATAGAGCTTGGAGTTTTATCAACCGAGAGAAGTGATGATGGACGTATACATATAACCTTGCCTGTTGCCGAGGAGTGCATACAGAAGAGAGCGATAAGGTATGATAAGGATGGGGATAATCATTATGATATAATATCTGCGTTTATAAAGAGTATGCGTGGATCAGATCCAGATGCAGCGGTATTCTATCTGGCAAAAATGCTCTACGGTGGTGAGGATATCAAGTTTATAGCCAGGAGAATTATGATTTGTGCCAGTGAGGATGTGAGCAATGCAGATCCGAATGCAATAGTGGTGGCGACCGCATGTGCCCAGGCTGTTGAACGTATAGGCATGCCGGAGGCTCAGATAATTCTTGCCCAGGCTGCAACATATGTGGCGTGTGCTCCAAAGAGCAATTCTGCGGTAAATGCGATATTTGCAGCTATGGATGCGGTTAAAAATGAGGATACAGGACAGGTGCCAGTGTATCTGAGAGATGCACATTATGGTGGTGCGGCGAAGCTTGGACATACAGGATATAAATATGCGCATGATTATCCAAATCACTATGTTGATCAGCAGTATCTGCCGGATAAGATTGCAGGACGTGTATTTTATGAACCTTCGGACAATGGATATGAACGGGATATAAGGCAGTATTTTGACCGAATAAAGAATAAGAAAAACACAGAGGAAAGTTGACAGAAATATGTTGAAGAGAATTGGAGCTATTGCACTTGTAGTTTTGCTGGTAGGAATGTATGTTGCCACATTTGTCATGGGAGTTACAGGACGTGGAAATTTCATGGGAATGATATTTCTTGATGTGGCCATACCTGTTCTGTGCTGGGGTGTATGGCTGATAGCCAGAGTCCTAAAGCGCAAGGGTGAGGAGATAAGATCTGCAGCGAACAGAGATGATGAGAATTGATGTATTATTGCGGGATGTTTGTGCGTAATATCAGCAGATGTAAGACGAGCAGGTGTAAGACGATTACAAAGATGTTGAAAAAAAACATATAATTTGATATACTCATAAAAGTTCAAAAAATACTTAAGAGGTAGATGAGATGAGTTTATTAAAAGAATGGCGTGATTACGCATATGGATTAGATGACAGAACACCGGAGGGCAAGGAGTTCTGGCTGAATTATTTTCAGGCTGAGAAGGGTGTTTATGAGAAGCTCCTTTCAAACCCGCTTGCTGATCCAGAGCATGGATCAGTTAAAGAGCTTGCTGAGAAGTATGGTCTTAGCATCCAGCATATGATAGGCTTCCTTGATGGAATAGATGACAGCCTTATGGAGTCAAACAACCTTGATGATGTAACAGAGGATTCAGAGGTCAAGCTCGCCATTGACTATGAGAAGCTTTACATGAATATGGTTGAGTGCAACGCTGAATGGCTCTATACTCTGCCACAGTGGGATGGAATATTCCCTAAGGAGAAGAGAGATGAGCTTTATAAGATCCAGAAATCATCAAAGACGATCATAAAGGCTCCAAAGGTTGGAAGAAATGATCCATGTCCATGCGGTAGCGGTCTCAAGTACAAAAAGTGCTGCGGAAAGTAAATTCGAAAAGCAAATTCGAAAAGCAAATTCAGAAAGTGGTTCGAAAAATAAGGCAACTGATAAGGCGGTTAAAGTGTGATCTTTAACCGCCTTATTATGTGAAGTTATACTAATGTCGATGATCAAAAATGTAAATTATGTAGAAATAGCGGGAGGTGATACTAGTGGAATTTAATGAATCTCAGAAAATTGCTATAGAACATGGGGGTGGTCCCATGCTGCTTCTAGCAGGACCGGGCTCAGGAAAGACCACAGTGCTTATCCATAGAATAAAGTATATGATACAGCATCATGGCATAAGACCTGAACATATACTTGTCATCACCTTCACAAAGGCGGCAGCGAATGAGATGAAAATCAGGTTTAGGAATCTCTGTCCGGAGGTCGGCAGCGTGACGTTTGGAACATTCCATTCTGTATTCTTCTGGATACTTAGAAATGCCTATAATTATACTGGAACGGATATCATCACGGATGCTGAAAAATACGGAGCAGTCAGGGATAGCATAGAAAGACACGGATTCAGATATGACAGTCAGGAGGACTTTGCCAGAAATGTTCTGGGGGAGATTGGATGTGTGAAAAGCGAAATGTGTGATCTAAAATCGTATGAGAGCACGACTATGAAAACAGATGATTTCCGGGTGGTATATGATGATTATGAGAATTTTCTTCGCTACAGGGGAAAGATTGATTTTGATGACATGCTCGTATTTACGTATGAACTTCTTTCCCAGAGGCAGGATATACTGGATATGTGGAGAAACAGATTCCAATATATCCTCATAGATGAGTTCCAGGACATCAACACAATACAGTATGATACGGTAAAACTGCTGGCAAAAGAACGAAATAATATATTTGCTGTGGGCGATGATGACCAGTCTATATACGGCTTCAGAGGGGCGGCTCCTGCGATAATGAAGCGGTTTCCAAAGGATTTCCCTGGAACGAAGATAGAGTATCTGAATATGAATTACAGGTGTAGCTATGATGTAGTGGAGTGTTCAAAGAGAATAATAAAGAACAATACAGATCGTTACGATAAGAATCTTCAGTCGGCATTTGCGCCGGGAGAGAGCGACAGGGTACATATTGTGAAGGTAAAGGATGGAACAGAGCAGAACCGCAAGATCGTGGATAAGATCAGAGAACTGAATTCTGCGGGAATACCATACTCAGATATTGCGGTCATATTCAGGACGAACACTGAGCCAAGGGCGCTCTCGTCAAAACTCATGGAAAATGGAATACCGTTTTCTATGAAGGACAGTATCCCAAATATATTTACACATTTCCTTGCAGAAAATATATTTGACTATATAAAGCTTGCAAGGGGCTGCAGAGAGAGACGGGTACTGCTGAGGGTTATCAATAAGCCTAACAGGTATATAAGCCGTGATGCTTTGGATTCATCGCAGGTGGACTTTGAGATGCTTAGACAATATTATAAGGACAAATACCGCATAGTTAACAATATAAATGTCCTTGAAAACGATCTCGAGAGGATTAGCAGGCTTGCACCGTATGCTGCGGTGAATTATATCAGAAAAGCTGTGGGGCTTGAGGCTTATGTGCGTGAATATGCAGAGTACAGAGGTGTGAGCGCCGATGATTATATGGATGTGCTAGACGAGATACAGGAAAGTGCCAGAGATTTTCTTAGTGTGGATGGGTGGCTTGAGTATATAGACAGATATACCGCGGAGCTTGCAGAGAAGAACAGGACTGGTTCCATGATACCGGATTCCGTGACGCTCACCACCATGCATTCGGCAAAGGGACTAGAGTATGCGTATGTATTTATAATGGACGCAGCTGAAGGGATGACGCCTCACAGAAAGTCTGTGGATAATGACAACATAGAGGAAGAACGTAGGCTGTTTTATGTGGCAGTCACTAGGGCAAAATACGGGCTTTACATATATGTTCCCCAGAAGATATTTGGAAAGAATATGAATGTGTCAAGATTTGTCCAGGAAATGCTTGTGGACAGAGATCTCATCAGGGTTGGAAATAAGATAGTTCACAAGAGATATGGACAGGGAGTTATAACGTATGTGGATGAAAAAAAACTGTGCGTATATTTTGAGAAAAACGGAGAGACTAAGACACTCAGCCTCGAATATACAATAAGCAATGAGCTGATAGAAAACGTACAGAGATAAGAACATGTGCAAAGGTCAGACGGATAAAATATGACAGACAAATATGATAGAAAAACATGACAGATAAAGTATATGAAAATTAGAGATTGATGGCATCTTCGACAGACAAAAAGATTAGATGCTGGATATATCCTGATCAGATCCCGGTGCCTGTTGGAGATGCTATCACGGTTAATATTGCTTCATTAGGTCAGACTCAGTCTTCCGAATTGAATTCAAGATCGTCGAGTATCTCGTCGAGGACATCGGCAACCTTGTTGAATTCATCCTCATCTGTGATCTCGCAGAGTTCCACGTCATCTCCGTTTTCGGAGTATCTGTAAACCAGAATATCGGAATCCTCATCGCCCTCCGGCAGGAGAGCCACATAAGATATATCTTCCACATCAAAATGAGCTATTACCTCACAGCTGCATGAGGTGCCGTCTTCGTAGGTTATATCGATCATCTCGATGTCGTCCATGTCGCTTGGAAAGTCGTTTTTTGTGTTTGCCATGTCAAATCTCCTTTGTTTTTTTATATCATAAAATTAACGGACACACTTGTCAACTTTATTGAATTATAGGAGCCCATGTGGTATAATATCAACATATTTGCGTGGGCGGAAGGAGACTGCCGAGCGTGGGTTCAGAGCTTAGATGTTATGGAGGGTTTTGTTAGATGAAGAAAGTTGCATATGTAGCGTCAGAGTGTGTGCCATTTATAAAGACAGGTGGACTTGCGGATGTTGTTGGAACACTTCCAAAGATATTTGACAGGAATGAATATGACGTGAGAGTTATTATGCCGAATTATCTCTGTATACCGAACAAGTACAGAGAGAAGATGCAGTATATAACCCATTTTTATATGGATATCGGATATAAGAATGATTATGTAGGAGTTATGTACCTTGAGTATGAGGGCGTGAAGGTTTACTTTATTGACAATGAGTATTATTTCAATGGACCAACGCCTTACGGTGATGTAAAGTGGGATATTGAAAAGTTCTGTTATTTCTCAAAGGCAGCACTGTCGATACTGCCTTCGATAGGGTTCCAGCCGGATATCATCCACTGTCATGACTGGCAGGCAGGTCTAGTTCCAGTATATCTCAAGACGCTATTTGCCGGTGATCTGTTCTATACAAGCATGAAGTCGGTTATGACAATACATAACTTGCAGTTCCAGGGCAAGTGGGATATCAAGACTATTCAGGAATACTCAGGACTTCCTGATTATGTATTTACACCGGATAAGCTTGAGGTTCAGAAAGATGCAGCTATGTTAAAAGGAGGGCTTGTGTATGCTGATAAGATAACTACGGTCAGCAACACCTATGCAAAGGAGATACAGACTCCATATTATGGAGAGGGACTTGACGGACTCTTAAGTGCAAGATGGCAGTCGCTGTGGGGAATTGTTAACGGTATAGATTACGAGGTTTGGAATCCTGCCACGGATCCACAGATATACAAGAACTACAGTGTTGACAACTTTAGGGAACTCAAGAAGATCAACAAGATAGAGCTTCAGAAGGAATGTGGACTCCCACAGGATGAGAATCAGTTTGTCATTGGTATAATATCAAGACTTACCGACCAGAAGGGACTTGATCTCGTTGACAGGATCATGAATGATATATGCTGTGACGGCGTACAGTTCATAGTCCTTGGAACCGGTGATGTCAGATATGAGAATATGTTCAGATACTATCAGGGTATACACCCTGCAAAGGTATCGGCTAATATCTATTATTCAGATGAGAGGTCACATAAGATGTATGCTGGATGTGATGTTATGCTGGTGCCTTCGAGATTTGAGCCTTGCGGACTTACACAGCTTATGGCACTCAGATACGGAACAGTTCCAGTTGTGCGTGAGACAGGCGGTCTTGCAGACACAGTTGAGGCGTACAATCAGTTTGAGGGAACAGGAACAGGATTTTCATTTGCAAACTATGATCCTTATGAACTTCTCAATGCTATAAATTATGCAAAGGAAGTTTATTATAACAACAAAGAGGCTTGGTATTATATACAGGAGCGTGGCATGAGGCAGGATTATTCATGGTACAACTCAGCGAATATATACAAGGATTTATATAATTCATTATAAGAATATACGGGGCAGAGAATGATTTGCATTTTCTGCCTTTTTTCAGGACAGGAGAGACATGTATGGCTTTTGACGGAATAGTAATATCCAATGTGGTTAGAGATATGAAAGAGAAGCTTGTGGATGGCAGGATATACAAGATATACCAGCCGGAAAAGGATGAGCTTAATATTGTTATCAAAAACAATAGGGAGAATTACAGACTTCTGATATCGGCGGATGCCAGTCTTCCGCTTATATATTTTCAGCAGTCGGCAAAGGAAAACCCTATGACTGCGCCGAATTTCTGCATGTTGCTCAGAAAACATATCAACAATGGCAGGATAGTGGATATTTATCAGCCGGGGTTCGAGCGTATAGTTGTTATCGTGATAGAGCATCTGGATGAGATGGGAGATCTCAAGCGTAAGAAGCTTATCACTGAGATAATGGGTAAGCACAGCAATATAATATTTGCAACTGATGACGATATTATAATAGACAGTATAAAGCACATCTCACATATGATAAGTTCCGTTAGAGAGGTGCTTCCGGGAAGAACTTATGAATATCCTCCGGCTGGCGGAAAGGTGTCTCCGCTTGAGATCACAGAGGAGAATTTCAGAGAACGGGTAAAAGAGAGTCCAGTAAATATAATAAAGGCGATATATCAGAACATAACAGGATTTTCTCCTGTGGCGGCAGCCGAGATATGTTACAGGGCAGGCCTGGACGGCAATGCGTCAACGGCAAGTCTCAGTGAGGGTGATATGGATTCTCTGTACAGTTCGTTTGCTGGGGTTGTATCAGATATAAAGTCAGGAAATTATGTGCCACAGATAGTGATTGACAGATATACACCTGTTGAGTTTTCTTCGATAGAGATGACGATGTATGTGGACAAGATGATTGAATACCGCGAAAACATATCACAGGTGCTGGATGAGTATTTCTATAGGAAGAGTGCTGTGACGAGAATCAGACAAAAGTCTGCAGATCTAAGAAAGATAGTTTCAAATGCCATAGAGAGGACCAGCAAGAAATATGATCTTCAGCTTAAGCAGCTGAAAGATACAGAATCCAGAGAAAAGTATCGTATCTATGGAGAACTGATTAACACATACGGCTATGGTATTGAGCCGGGGACGGAGAGCTTTGAGGCACTCAACTATTACACGGATGAGATGGTGAAGATCCCACTGGACAAGACAATATCCGTTATGGATAACTCCAAGAGATACTTCGCCAAGTACAACAAGCTTAAGAGGACATATGAAGCTCTGGCGGCTCTGACGGTGGAGACCAAGGAGGAGCTGGATCATCTGATATCTGTACAGACATTTCTGGATATGGCCATAGATGAGAACTCTCTGACACAGGTGAAGGAGGAGCTTGTGGCCTGCGGATATATAAAGGGGCACTATGGCAGAAATGGCGACAGGAAAGGCGATAGGAAGGCTGTAAAGGCAAAACCTCTGCATTACATATCGAGAGATGGATTCCATATGTATGTTGGAAAGAACAATATACAGAATGATGAACTTACATTTAAACTTGCAAACGGCGGGGATATGTGGTTTCATGCAAAAAAGATGCCGGGTTCACATGTGGTAGTAAGGCTTGAGGGTGCGGGAGAACTGCCGGATTCGACATATGAGGAAGCAGCCAGACTTGCGGCATATTACTCATCGGGCAGAACGGCGCCAAAGGTCGAGATCGATTATACAGAGAGAAGAAATATAAAAAAGCCGACTGGGGCTAAGCCGGGATTTGTCATATACCATACAAATTATTCTATGATAGCTGAGCCGCAGATAGCAGGCATAAAAGAGCTTGTCTGATTTATGCGTGGCGAAGACATGACAATAATAAATTACAAGAAACAATAATCAAGAAAAAATTGATTTTTACAGCTGCATGACGTATAATATAATATCTGTTGCCAGATATTATCATGTTGTCGGTATGCAGAGTTATAGGAGATATATATGATAAACAGCATGACAGGTTTTGGACGTAGCGAAAAGGTTACGGATGCATATAAGATAGTCGTTGAGATGAAGTCGGTAAATCACAGATTCTGTGATATAAACATAAAGCTTCCAAAGAAGATAAGTTTTTTTGAGACATCGATAAGAACCTATCTCAAGAAGTATATCGAGAGAGGAAAGATTGATGTATTCATTACATATGAGGACTACTCGGATGACAATGTCAAACTTAAATATAACAAGGATGTTGCAGAGAAATACATGAGCTATTTCTGCAAGATGGCGGAAGATTTTGACATAACCAACGATGTGACACCGGCAGTGCTTGGCGGATTTCCTGATGTGTTCACGGTTGAGGAACAAGAAGTGGATAAGGATGAGCTGTGGAAAGTTCTTGAAATGTCACTGGACGAGGCGGCAGAGATGTTTGTTGCATCGAGACAGACGGAGGGTGAGAATCTCAGGAGGGATCTTCTCGATAAGCTAGATGAGATGACTGGAGCGGTGGACTATATAGAAAAGGTGTCACCGGAACTTATAGAGGAATACAGACGCAAGCTTACAGACAAGATAACAGAGGTGATTGCAGGACCGGTCATCGATGAGAACAGGATAGCTACAGAGGTCGTAATTTATGCTGATAAGATATGTGTTGACGAGGAGACAGTGAGACTTAAGAGTCACATCGACAGCACAAGAAAAATCCTTGAGGTCGGAGGCTGCGTTGGAAGAAAGCTTGATTTTATAGCGCAGGAGATGAACAGAGAGGCAAATACGATACTGTCGAAGGCGAATTCCCTTGATGTATCGGACAAAGCTATACAGCTTAAGACTGACATAGAGAAAGTAAGAGAGCAGATACAGAATCTTGAATAGAATTTTGCAGTAAACAGAGGTATTGATCATGGCGGAGAATAAGAAGAGAGGTTCGCTTATAGTTATTTCGGGATTTTCCGGTGTGGGCAAGGGAACAGTGGTAAAAAGACTTGTGTCGGATTTCGGATACAATCTTTCTGTTTCGGCCACGACTAGAGCACCTAGAGAAGGCGAAGTGAACGGAAGAGAGTACTATTTCATGGAGAGATCAGAGTTTGAGAACCTGATCGATTACGGCGGATTTATAGAGTGGACACAGTATGTGGAAAACTACTATGGAACTCCAAAGAAATACGTTGAAAAGGGTCTTGAGGAGGGCAAAGACATAATCCTTGAGATAGAGGTAATGGGCGCACTGAATGTCAAGAAGCAGTTCCCGGATGCCTTACTCATATTTATTTCAGCTCCAAGTATATCTGAACTTCGAAACCGTCTTGCGGGAAGAGGTACAGAGTCGGAGGAGACAATAATTAAACGTCTCAAAAAGGCTACAGAGGAAGCCGAGGATATGGACAAGTACGATTATGTGGTTGTCAATGATGACCTTGAGGAGTGTATACATACGGTCGACTCTGTAATCAGAAGCTATGGCTGCCGCCGGGATAACCAGCTTGGTTATATAGCTGGAATAAAAGAAGAACTTGCAGAGATAAGAAAACTCTGATAAATTATACTAGATATCTAATGCAGAATTAAAATAAGATATAAACAAGACCATTTCAAATAATCAATATAAGAAAGGGGATTTAATAATATGTTACATCCATCATACACAGATCTAATGTCAGTAGTAAACGCAGAGGTAGAGCCAGGTGAGCAGCCTGTAGTAAACAGCAGATATTCAATAGTTCTTGCAACAGCAAAGAGAGCAAGAGAGATAATAGACGGACAGGAGCCATTAGTGGCAGCTGATCCTAAGAAGAAGCCACTGTCGATCGCGGTTGACGAGGTTTATCATGGAAAGGTCAAGATAGTAGGAGCAGATGAGGAGTAATCTGTTATTGACCTGTTGATATTTGATCGATCAGTAGAGTAGGTGAATCAGAGGAGGTTGGAGCGTGAAAGCACAGCCTCCCTTTTCTATATTTCACAAGTGATACTTTCCAGCATAGTCTATATTAAACAGATATTATAGACGGCGGAGGTATTCATGCGTGCTGAATGTTTGTTTTCAGGTATCAGATACGAGCTGATAAAGGGCAGTCTTGATGCAGATATATGTGATATTGTAGATGACTCAAGACAGGTGTCTCCCAATGCGGTATTTGTGTGCAGAAGAGGCGCTGTGACAAACGGGAGAAAATACATCGGTGATGCAATATCCCGCGGCGCGGCAGGGATAATCATAACTGATGAAGTGTGGGACAGTGAGGATGTATATGATGCGGATAGCATGTCAGGATCGCTCGGCTATTATCCGGATGACTTTTTTGTGGTTGTAATGCATGATAAAAGATACAGCATTGGTAGACTGTGCAATAATTTTTGGGGATATCCTTCCCGGGAGCTCACAGTCATAGGTGTAACGGGTACTAAGGGAAAGACAACAGTCACCTACATGATGAAAAAAGTCCTAGAGACCTGTGGATGCAAGACGGGACTTATTGGAACAATAGAGGTGGACGATTGCAGCAGCCAGGTGCAGTCAGTCAACACCACCCCTGGAGTGGTACAGCTTCACAGGATATTGCACAACATGGTCTCAAATGGTGCAAGGTGTTGCGTGATGGAGGTGTCATCCCAGGGAATCATGCTGGGCAGAGTATCCGGTGTGGATTTTGATATTGGGATTTTCACAAATATATCTCCGGATCATATAGGGAAAAACGAGCATAAGACGTTTGAGGAATATATCAGATGGAAAAGCACCATGTTTTCAATGTGCAGGTATGCGGTCATAAATATGGATGATGTATATGCTCCGTGTATATGTAATGGTATACAGGTGAACGGCGCGAAAAAGTGCAGTGGGGTTATCGGATATGGTATGAACATCTGGTCAAAAGAATTGTATGATAAAATATCAGAACATATGCCTGTATATGACATACATTTTTCATTATATATCGGAGATCAGCTTGCTATGGCATACAACGGCATAACTCCGGGGACAGAATGTGAATGCGTTATGCCTGACGGAGATAGGGTTCCCATCCATATTGATATGCCGGGACTATTTAACGTATATAATGCTCTTGCGGTCATTGCAGCTGGGGATGTGCTTGGCTTTCCGAGAAGTACAGTGTCCAAGGCACTGGAGGATATATGTGTCCGCGGGCGGATGGAGTGTGCTGCCGTATACAGAGGTGCCTATGTGTATATTGATTATGCACACAATCCCGTCAGTCTTGAAAATGTATTAAAAACACTCAGATCATATTTTGGTGGAAAGATATTCTGCGTGTTCGGCTGTGGTGGAAACAGGGCAAAAAGCCGAAGAATAGGAATGGGGATGGTTTCAGGGAAAATGGCGGATCTCACTATTGTTACCAATGACAATCCGCGTTTTGAGGATCCAGAGGCTATCATGGATGATATAGAAGACGGGTTAAATGCTGCCGGGGCGGAGTACATCAGAATACCGGATAGAAAAAAAGCGATAAGATATGGGATCGTCCATGCCGTGGCCGGTGATGTGGTACTTTTGGCAGGAAAGGGACATGAGACATATCAGGATGTGATGGGGCACAGGACACATATGGATGAGAGAGAACTGATAGGGCAGATTTTGGAGGAAGAAGATGCAGGAGTTATATGCGGACGTGATAATTGATATATCCCATGAGGCGATAGATAGAGCATTTCAGTATGTCATTCCAGAGAAACTTGTATCGCAGATCAGAACGGGATGTCAGGTAAATATTCCTTTTGGCAGAGGAAATACCATGAGAACGGGATATGTCATAGGTATATCTGACCGCACAGAGTACGACAGGACAAAAATGAAGACAATAGATTCCGTGTGCACGGAGGGGATAGCAGCTCCCGGCAGACTGGTGGCCCTTGCCGGATGGATCAAGGAGAATTACGGCTCGACGATGATAAATGCGCTTCAGACTGTCATGCCAGTGAAGAAAACTGTGAGATCTGTGGTCGTCAGATATGTGGCACTTGCAGTAGATGAGACTGATGAGATCGAATATAAATATATGAAGAGAAATGCCAGGGCAAAGCTGAGACTTCTAAGGACGCTGAAAGGTGAAAATATCATCCCTATGAGTAAAGTTACAGGAGAACTTGGTGTATCTTCTGCGACGGTAAAAGCTATGCAGGAAGAAGGTGTGATCACTGTCACTGAGGACAGTTGCTACAGGAAAGTCACATCCGACGCTGTGCGCAAAGAGGCTTTCATGGCTCCTGATATAGAGCTTAACGACATACAGATGTCGATCATAAATGAATTTCAAGATGATGTTGATAAAGATGTGCACAGGACTTACCTGCTGCACGGAGTGACAGGAAGCGGGAAGACAGAGGTGTATGTGCAGTGTATCCGCAGAGTTATAGAGCAGGGAAAACAGGCCATTGTCTTGATTCCTGAGATCGCTCTAACATATCAGACTATAAAATATTTTACAAGGTATTTTGGAGAACGGGTGACTGTGGTCAATTCAAGACTGAGTAGTGGTGAGAGGTATGATCAGTTTGAAAGGGCTAAAAAAGGGGATGTCGACGTTGTTATAGGTCCCAGATCAGCTCTGTTCACACCGTTTGAAAGGCTTGGTCTGATAATTATCGATGAGGAGCATGAGAGTAGCTATAAGAGCGATAATCCACCTAAGTATCATGCCAGAGAGACGGCGATAGAACGCGCAAGGCTTGAGGGTGCCAGTGTGATACTGGGATCGGCCACCCCATCTGTGGAGAGCTATAAAAAAGCGATGAGCGGTGAGTTTAGGCTGTGGACGATGGATGAGAGAGTGTCGGACAGGAAGATGGCGGACACGAGTATAGTGGATCTCAGGGAAGAACTCAGAAGGGGCAACAGATCCATCATAAGCGATGAACTCGCTGAGGATATAACGGACAGGCTGAGCAGGCATGAGCAGATAATGCTGTTCATCAACAAGAGAGGCTTCAACAGTTTTGTATCATGCAGAAACTGTGGGGAGGTAGTAAAGTGTCCTCACTGCGATGTGTCTATGACAAAACACATGGCGTCAAATGGGGGAAAGCTGGTCTGCCATTATTGCGGCTATACGGTTGAAGAACCTTCAAAGTGCCCATCCTGCGGCTCCAGACTGATAGGCGGATACGGCGTTGGAACAGAGAAGGTTGAACAGGAGATAAACAGGATGTTTCCTGTGGCCAGGACACTCCGGATGGACAAGGATACAACGTCTAAGAAGAATTCACATGAGCAGATACTGGAGAGTTTTGGCAGGGGAGATGCCGATATCCTCATAGGAACGCAGATGATAGTCAAGGGACATGACTTTGCAAATGTGACTTTGGTCGGAATCCTGCTTGCGGATCTCACACTTTTTGACGGGGATTACCGTGCCGGTGAAAGGACATTTGATCTGCTGACACAGGCTGCCGGACGTGCCGGAAGAGGTGATGTGCCAGGAAAGGTAGTCATTCAGACGTACAAGCCGGATAATTATGCCATAGTGGCTGCGGCAAATCAGGATTACCGTTCATTCTATGAGACGGAGAGTGCCTACCGTTCATTTATGAGATACCCACCTGAGTGGAATATGCTGGTCATAATGGCGGTCGGGGAGAATGAAGAACAGCTTGCCAATACAATGGATAGGATGTATTCTCATATAAGAGGAAATCACAGGAATGTGCGGCATCTGGCGGTGATAGGCCCTGCGGAGCCTGCTCTTGCAAAGGTGAAGGATCTGTATCGGAAAGTGCTGTACATAAAGCATCGGGATTATCAGGTGCTCGTGGATGTGAAGAACTGCGTTGAGGAATGGCTTCGGGATGACGAAACTAGAGAGATAAATTCCGGTATAAATGTGTTTTTTGATTTCAATCCTATGAATATGTATTGACGAGATAAAAGAATAAAGAATAAGCAATAAATCAGGAAAAGGAGAATATAAAGATGGCAATAAGAAATATCAGACTTGACGGAGATGACATACTCAGAAAGACTTGTAGACCTGTCACAAAGATGGACGACAGGACACTCACCCTCATCGATGATATGTTTGATACGATGTATGAGGCAAACGGTGTAGGACTTGCTGCTCCACAGGTTGGAATACTCAAGAGAATAGTTGTTATAGATGTCTGTGATGACAATCCTCTGTGCCTTATAAATCCCGAGATAATCGAGGCTGACGGTGAGCAGACAGGCGAGGAGGGATGTCTCAGCCTGCCTGGGAAGTTTGGAACGGTGACAAGACCTATGCATGTTGTATGTAAGGCATACGATGAGAATATGGAGGAGTTTACGGTCGAGGGAGAGGGACTGCTTGCAAGAGCAATATGCCATGAGCTTGATCATCTGGACGGTAAGCTCTACAAGGATCTGGTGGTTGACGGTCTTCATGAGGTGGAGCAGAAGTAATTGAGAGTCAGAAGTGGGCGTATGATTTACAGGAGGAATAACGGATGAGAATTATATACATGGGAACACCGGACTTTGCAGTTAATGCACTGGTGAGTCTGGTTGATGCAGGACACGAGGTCGTTGCCTGTTATACACAGCCAGACAAACCGAAGGGCAGAAGTAAGGCGCTACAGCCTACACCGGTTAAGGTCAAGGCATTTGAGTATGGCATACCGGTATATCAGCCGGTGAAGCTGCGTGAGGCTGAAAATGTAGAGAAAATAAAGCAGTATGCCCCTGATGCCATCGTAGTTGCGGCGTATGGACAGATACTGCCTGAGAGCATTCTGAATATCCCGGCGTATGGATGTATCAATATACATGCATCTCTGCTCCCAAAGTACAGGGGAGCAGCCCCTATAGAGAGGGCGATCATAGATGGAGAGAGTAAGACCGGTGTCACAACGATGTACATGGCAAAAGGGCTTGATACCGGCGATATCATAGAACAGAGCGTCGTATCTATAATGAGTGACGATACCGGCGAGACATTGACTGACAAGCTTGCGAAGACTGGTGCGAAACTTATATTGTCAACACTTGATAAACTAGAGAATGGTACCGCCGAGAGAACGGTGCAGAACGATGATGAGAGCTGTTATGCAGCCATGCTCAGCAAAGATATGGGGGATATTGATTTTACAAAGCCAGCAGACGAGATAGAGAGACTTGTCAGGGGATTGCAGCCATGGCCTTGCGCGTTTACCAGGATAAAAGGCAAGAGTGTGAAGATATATGGCGCGTGTGTCACAGATGCACCGGAAGGTACGGAGCCGGGACAGATCACAGGTGTGACAAAGAAATCATTTGCCATTGTGTGCGGCGAGGGCGCATTGCAGATAAAGAGACTCCAGCCGGAGGGAAAGAAACCTATGGATGCCGCAGCGTTCCTTGCGGGAAACAAGCTGTGTGATGGAGAAAGGATATAGAGAGACATAATGGAGAAGAATACCCGTGAGGTGGTTCTTTCTATTCTTCTTGATATAGAAAAGAACCATACTTTTTCAAATACTGCGCTCGGTACAGCACTAAGAGCAAATCAGTTCATGAGCAAACAGGACAGGGCTTATATTACGAGGATGGTGGAGGGCGTCACGGAAAAACGCATGAGACTGGATTATATAGTTAATCAGTTCTCAAAGACAAAGATAAACAAGTGCAAGCCGCTCATAAGATGTGTCCTGAGAATGGGGACATATGAGATATTCTACATGGATTCGGTTCAGGATCATACCGCATGTAATTTGTGTGTCAAACTGGCGGCGGACCACGGATTTGGCAGTCTGAGGGGATTTGTGAATGGCGTTCTGAGGAACATAGCGAGAAATAAGGACTCAATAGTGTTTCCTGATCAGGAAAAGGATAAGCGGGCATATTATTCGGTGATGTATTCAGTGCCGGAGGAACTGCTTGAAATCCTGGAGAGGGATTATGACTATGAAACGATAGACAGGATTCTGGCAAGCGGGGACAGTGACCGCCCGACGGCTATAAGGGTGAACACGGAAAAGATAAGTGTCACGGATTTTTCAGAGAAGCTTCGGCAAAACGGTATCACCGTGGAACGAGGATCGATGAATGATACATCACTGCTCATAAGCGGTTATGATTATATAAGAAAGGTTCCTGGATTTTTTGATGGCGAATTCGTGGTCCAGGATCAGAGTTCATGTCTTGCGGTAAAAGCTGCGGGTATCAATGAGGGTGACCTGGTGGTCGATGTATGTGCTGCTCCCGGAGGAAAGACCATGTATGCAGCCATGCTGACCGGAAGTGAAGGCCATGTCATATCCAGAGACCTGATAGACAAGAAAACGGAATTGATAGAGGAGAATATAGAGAGACTTGGACTTTCAAATGTGACGGTGCAGGTGCATGATGCAAGGGAATTTGATGAGGAGCTGACTGGCAAGGCGGATGTTGTCATAGCGGATCTTCCGTGTTCGGGACTTGGTATCATGGGTAGAAAAAATGATATAAAATATCACGTTTCCATGGAGAGCGTAAAGGAGCTTGCACAGCTTCAGCGGGAGATACTGGATACCGTGTGTCGGTATGTGAAGCCGGGGGGAACTCTTGTGTATTCAACATGTACCATAGACAGCATTGAGAACGATGAAAATGCGGTCTGGTTTGCAGATACGCATGATTTCAGCCTGTGCGGGATAGATGATGTCGTTCCAGAACATGGCGGAGAGAGAGGATTTGTGACTCTGCATCAGGGAATAGATGAATGTGATGGCTTCTTTATATCGAAATTCAGGGCAGACAGTAATAATCAGATTGGACAGGAATAGATATGTCAGATACAGGTGTGAAAAACAAAACAGAAAAAAATACAGAATGCAGTACAGACAATAATACCAATACGGAAGAGACAAAGTGTGATCTCAAGTCCATGTCGATAGATGAACTCAAGGACTGGGTGCAGGGCGTTGGACAGCCGGCATTCAGGGCAAAGCAGATATATCAGTGGTTTCATGTAAAGCTGGCGGGAAGCATTGAGGAGATGACAAATCTTCCCAAATCACTCCGCGAGCTGATGGATGAACAGAAGATATACGGTGTAAATGTTGTCACAAGACTTGAGTCGAAGGAAGACGGAACAAATAAATTCCTTTTCAGACTTCATGACGGAAATGTAATAGAGAGCGTCCTCATGAGATATAAGCATGGGAACTCGGTGTGTATATCCTCCCAGGTCGGCTGCCGCATGGGCTGCAGATTCTGCGCTTCCACGATAGGTGGTCTAGTGAGAAATCTAACAGCGTCGGAGATGCTTTCACAGATATACGAAATACAGAAGATCTCAGGTGAGAGGATATCAAATGTCGTTGTCATGGGAACAGGAGAACCACTTGACAACTTTGACAATTTGGTCAGGTTCATAAAGATGCTGACGGATGAGAACGGGCTCAACATAAGCCAGAGAAATATAACGGTTTCAAGCTGCGGTCTGGTTCCGGAGATAAAGAGACTTGCGGATCTGGATCTGACGATAACATTTGCACTGTCGCTTCACGCACCAAATGATGCGGACAGGCGGGAACTCATGCCGATTGCGAACAGATACAGCATTGAAGAGGTGTTAGATGCCTGCAGATATTATTTTGATAAGACTGGCAGGAGGATCACATTTGAGTATTCACTGGTCAAGGGACAGAATGACAGCCCTGAAAAGGCGCGCGAACTTGCGGCTCTCATAAAAGGAATGAACTGTCATGTCAACCTTATACCGGTCAATCCAATAAAAGAGAGAAGCTTCGAGCGGGCGGATAACACTTCCATAGAAAACTTTAGAAAGGTGCTTGAGAGCAGGAAGATAACTGTAACAGTCAGAAGAAGTATGGGGCGGGATATAGATGCTGCATGCGGACAGCTGCGTCGAAAGTACGAGGAACAGGGTGGGATGGACTTTAAATAGGTTCATCTTGTTCTTTTTTATGTCTTGTGATAAAATAGGCAAGGTGGCGTATCGGATTATATTTTAAGATGTTGGAGAACGATATAGAATATGAAATCAGTTGGAATAACAGATGTTGGCAAGAAGCGTTCCATGAACCAGGACAGTATCTTTTATACAGATGAGGCAGTAGGACCTGTCCAGAATCTGTACATTGTTGCGGATGGAATGGGAGGTCACAAGGCAGGGGACGTTGCTTCCAGGACAGCGATAGAGGCTGCAACAGAATATATACGTGAGAGCGAGACAAGGAACCCTGTTACACTTTTGAAGAGATCTATAATATATGCAAATGACAAGGTGTATAAGCTTGCACTCAGCGATCCTGACGATTATGCCGGTATGGGTACAACATTTGTAGCTGCGATTATAGATGATGGAACTATGTATGTTGCCAATATAGGTGATAGCAGATTATATATAGTAAACAGTGAAATAAAACAGATAACAATGGATCATTCGCTAGTTGAGGAACTCATCAGGAATGGTCAGTTAGACAGGAATAAAGGACGAAATCATCCGGAGAAAAACATAATTACAAGAGCGCTGGGCATAGGGGATGGCGTTGTTCCTGATTTTTTTGAGGTCGAGCTCGCATCAGATGACAAGGTGTTGCTCTGTTCTGATGGATTGTCCAATATGATAGAGGACGATGAGATAAGAGACATCATTTCGGGTACTGATGACCTGAATGAGGCCTGCAGGAAACTGATAGACAGAGCTAATTACTATGGCGGTAAGGATAATATATCCGCTGTTGTGGTTGCTATAGATTGGGAGGAATAGTTGGTATGTTGAATCCGGGAACGATGCTCAGTGGTCGATATGAGATCATTGAGATGGTTGGCTCTGGCGGTATGTCAGAGGTATATAAGGCTAAATGCCATGTACTTAACAGGTTTGTTGCGATAAAGGTTCTCAAGCCAGAATTCAGTTCAGACGTTAATTTTGTCACTAAGTTCAGGATTGAGGCACAGTCAGCAGCAGGTCTTTCTCACCCTAACATTGTCAATGTGTATGATGTGGGAGAGGACAACGGAGTATATTATATAGTAATGGAGCTTGTGGAGGGTATAACTCTCAAGGAGTATATACAGAAGCATGGCAGGATAGAACCTAAGGAGGCGATAGATTTTGCCATACAGATTGCCCAGGGCGTTCAAGCTGCACATGAGCATCATACTATTCACAGAGATATAAAGCCGCAGAATATAATACTTGCAAACAATGGAACACTCAAGGTGACGGACTTTGGAATCGCGAAGGCCGCATCGTCAAGCACAACAACAACTAATGCTATGGGAAGCGTGCATTACATATCACCAGAACAGGCGAGGGGTGGTTTCAGTGATGAGAGAAGTGATATATATTCTCTTGGTATTACACTGTACGAGATGCTCACAGGTCACGTTCCATTTGAGGGAGAGAACAATGTGGCTATAGCACTTATGCATATCCAGAGTGAGATGGTATCACCTAGAGAATATTATCCAGATATACCTACAAGTCTGGAAAAGATCATAAGAAAGTGTACACAGAAGAAGCCTGAGAGAAGATATCTCACAGCGAATGCACTTATTGCAGATCTATACAGAGTTAAGGAAAATCCGAATATCGACTGTATAGTAGTTCCAAAACAGACAGTCCCTTCATCTCCGACAATCGAGATGACCAAGCAGGAGATGGAGATGATAAAGACTGGACGACAGGTAGATGCGGCTGCAACACAGGAGGTTCCACCTGCAAGGCCAAAAACATCTGAGATACAGGTCAACAGACCGGTTATGAAACCGTCACAGTTTGATGACCTGTTCCCAGATGACGATGATCCGGAAGATGAGGTAAGCGAAAATGATATAGGCGATGACTATCAGAATGATGATGAGCCGGAACATGATGAGGATCTTGATCCAAGACTCAAGAAGATCATAACAGTAGCGAGCGTTGCCATAGCTGTTGTTCTTGCTATTCTGGCACTTGTCGTCATAGGCAACATAGCGGGATGGTTCCCAGGCGGTCTGTTTGGTGGCAAGGCTACGACAGAGAAGACAACGGGATCAGACGTGCTTGCACCTACAGATGCCCTGTCAACGACAGAGCAGGAGACTATACCGATGGTCAATGTGGTAGGACTTTACAAGACTGCTGCTGAGGAGCAGATGAAGAAGAATGGTTTTACAAACTATACATTCAAGGAACAGACAGATGCGACCGTTGAAAAGGGATATGTAATATCCCAAAGTGTAGATGATGGAACAGCCATAACAAAAGATACAGCGATAACGATAGTGATATCTTCTGGAAAAGAGATGACAAGTGTACCTAATGTAGTCAATTATGAGGACAGTCAGGCTACCACACTTTTGGAGGAGGCTGGGCTGAAGGTTACACATGGATATGCATATGATGACAATGTTGAGAAGGATCATGTAATATCCTCTGATCCTGTTGCTGGAACAGAGGTGGAAGAGGGATCAACAGTAAAGATAATCATCAGCAATGGTAAGGAACAGAAAAAGGTTGTGGTACCGAACCTTGAGGGAATGAGTGAGGCTGATGCGGCTACAAAACTCACAGAGTTAAACCTTGTGGGGGCACCTACGTATGAGTATAGTGATACTGTAAAAGAGGGGCAGGTAATATCGCAGGATCCAGTGGTTAACACAGAGGTTGATGAGCAGAGTACAGTTTCATATGTTGTGAGTAAAGGTCAGGAGAAAGTCACATATTCAGTTGCGTTTAGCGGATCACTTACAAATACTGAATTTGACTTTGACACATTTGGAAATGTAAATGTAAGCATATCCTATACCATAGGCAGGGAGAGTTATTCAGTGTACAGTGGTTCAGCCGGTGCAGGTGATTTCCCACTAAGTATTGATGGCGTTCAGGGGCTTACAGGAATAGAGACAAACAGTGGTACGTTTACAGTGACCATAACCGATTCGGAGGGAATCGATGTGACTTCAAGCTTTAATACCGGAGGATTGTCAGCAACATTTACACAGGAGAGCGGAGAATAAGTGGCAGCGGAAACAATAACAGGAAAGATAATCAAAGGAATAGGTGGATTCTACTATGTCGATGCCAGAGATGGCGTGCTTTATGAGTGCAAGGCCAAGGGCGTGTTCCGCAACAAGAAGATAAAGCCGCTTGTGGGTGATAATGTCAATATAGAGATAATTGATTCAGAGAAAGATCTAGGTAATATCGTTGAGATATTGCCTAGATTTAACTCGTTAATAAGACCTGCTGTTGCAAATGTTGATCAGACGATAATAATATTTGCGGTGAGCGAACCAGAGCCTAATTTCAATCTGTTAGACAGGTTTCTGGTAAGTATGGAAAAGAGCGATGTAAAGACTATAATATGCTTCAATAAAACGGATCTGAGTCCTGACAATATGGAAACTTGTAGATCGTACAGCAAGAGCGGTTACGAGACGCTGTTTATAAGCGCCAGGGAGAATGAGGGCATCGAAGAACTCAGAGAACTTCTAAGGGACAGGACGACCGTCTTTGCCGGACCTTCTGGTGTTGGAAAGTCATCGACGTTAAATGCTATCAAGCCAGAGGCAGAGGCACAGACTGGTGCGGTGAGTGAGAAGATCAAACGAGGAAAACACACCACGCGTCATTCGGAGCTCATGCATATCGAGGGGGACACATATATTATGGATACCCCCGGATTTTCTTCCCTTTATGTGGATTCAATAGAGCCTGAGGATCTGAAAGAATATTTTCCAGATATCGCTGTCTACACAGGAAAGTGCAGATTTAATATGTGCAATCATATAAGTGAACCTGACTGCCTTGTCAGGAAAGCTGTTGAGGACGGGGAGATAAGCCGGGTGCGGTATGACGACTATGTCATGATATACAACGATTTAAAAGAAAAGAGGAAATGGTAAAATGGGTAAAGAGATAATTCTATCACCTTCATTATTGTCAGTGGATTTTGCTCATATCGCGGATGGGATAAAGGAACTTGACAGGGCGGAGGTTCCTGCACTTCATCTTGATGTTATGGATGGAGCTTTTGTGCCGAATATATCATTTGGAGCCCCTGTTATAAAGTGTCTCAGAAAAGAAACGAATATGATCTTTGATGTACATCTTATGGTCGAGGAGCCGGTGAGATATATCGATGATTTCAAGAAAGCGGGAGCGGACTGGGTTACAGTACATGCTGAGTGTTGTAAGCATCTGCACAGAACGATCACAGCTATAAAGGAAGCCGGGATGAAGGCCGGTGTTGCACTCAATCCGGCAACGCCTGTTTCAGTCATCGACTATGTGCTTGACGAGGTGGATATGGTTCTGGTCATGAGTGTCAATCCGGGATTTGGTGGACAGTCGTTTATACCATCTTCACTCAGGAAGATCGTTGAGGTAAGGAAGCTTATTGATGAGAGAAATCTTGATGTCCGTATAGAGGTTGACGGAGGTGTCAATCTAAAAAATGTCGGTGAAGTAATAAAGTCCGGAGCGGATGTAATCGTTGCAGGCTCTGCAGTGTTTAATGGAGATATCTACGAAAACAGCACGAAATTTATGGAAAAATTCAGAGAGCGTGGATCTGATGGAGCAGAGAGATAGATGAATAGTTATATTATAATAACGGGTGGCAGAGTCGACCTGCAGTCGTTGAAGGGTATCATGGACAGACATATGGGAGATTATTCGGAAGACCATATGGATGACAGCACAGTGATCGCCGTTGACAAGGGCCTTGAGGTGTGCAACAAGATCGGGATCGTGCCGGATGTCATAGTCGGTGATTTTGATTCTGCCAGCTCAGTGGTTGTGGGCGTGTACAGGAAGATGGCTGACAAGAAGGGATCTATAAAGTTTATTGATCTTGACACACACAAGGATTTCACAGATACACATGTGGCTCTCATATACGCGATGGATAACGGTGCCACTGATATATATATAGCCGGTGCGACTGGCACACGTATGGACCATACAATGGCCAATATCGGGCTTTTAAAGGAATGTGCAGACAGAAGAGTGAATGCCTATATCGAGGATGACCACAACGTGATAACGATGATTGCCGGAAGTGCGACGGTCGACCGTATTGAAGGATTTGATTATGTATCGCTTATACCATATGGAGGACCGGTTGCCGATGTAACCCTGAAAGGTTTTGAGTATAATGTGGAGGATTTCACATTTGATATCGGTGACAGCCGTGGAGTGAGCAATACGATAAGTGCCGACAGCGCCAGGATAGAGTTTGAGGATGGCTACATGATAGTTATATACAGCAGGGATTGATATGTATAATATATAGCATGGTTGGATAAACAGAATACATAAAATAAAACGTACACATGAGCAATATGATCCGTGTGTACGTTTTGTTTTATGTCTTAGTTATGTGTACGATACCGATTTCTTAACCTGTCGGTGTAATTTATTTTTTCTTGGAATTTTTGCTGTTCTTACCAGAGTATTTTCCGTCGATTTTCTGTTTGATCTTTTCATGTTTTTCCGCTGCTTTACTCTTGGCTGAGGATTTCTTCTTTCCATCCTGACCGGCTGATGATTTGTCCTTTTGCTTTGGCTTGTCAGAGGCAGCCGGTACAGTGACAGCAGATCCATCTGATAAGTTATCTGAGTCTGATATGGCCACAGCAGGTTCTTCTACAGCAGGTTCATAGTCAGTTGTCATCTCACGCAGACTGTTGTCGAAGTTCTCAGCTATAGGATCCTCGTACATGGAAGAGTAGTATACATACAGTGCCTTGTATTCCTCGGATGTTTTGTAGCCTGTGATATATATGTGACCATGCATCTCGTCCATATGGGTTCCTCTGATCTTCTTTGCAATATGAAGACCTATATTCTTACAATGGCTTCCTATACGGTCAAGACTTGTGAGGATATCCACAAGGGCAAAACCGCCGGGAATGCCACATTCACCGACCTGAAGTCTGATTACATGGTGATCCTTTATAAGTTCTGTTATCTCACTTATGGTTTGGGCAAGAGGCTCGATCCTTGAGATTGCCTGAAGGTCATCCTCCTTGAAAGCACTGAGTGTCATGTCTATGATATTAGCAGTTGCCTTGAGAGCCATCTCGATCTCTTTCATACCCTGATCGGAGAAGCTGATCTTCTGTTCATGTATGTTTCTCGATACCACAAGAAGATTCTCACAGTGGTCGCCGATACGCTCCATATCACTTAAGCTGTTGAGAAGTTCAGACACATCAAGACGCTCAGCTCTTGACATATTGTTCTGCGAAGTGACCTTGAGAAGAAAGTTATTGAGTGAACTCTCACATTTGTCTATGAAATCCTCGTTTTCCTCAAGCTTTGCTGCCTCCTCCTCGTTGTACTCAGATATGAGCTTTCTGGCTATATCAAAATTCTCTCTGATACAGTCAGCCATGGCAAACATTACGTTTCTTGCCTGGGATATCGCGATAGCAGGAGTGGCGATGAGTCTTGGGTCGAGAGTAGCAAGCTCCTTGTCAATCTTGGATTCCTCCTCATCTTTGATGATCTTTCCAGTAATCTTTGCTACCTGGTTAGAAAATGGCAGAAGAATCAAACTCGTGATGAAGTTGAACATAAAATGTACATTTGCAATATTACCACGGTTTACGACCTTGGCCATAAAAGGCATATCGATGAACAGCTGGAGACCGTAGATGACAACTACGAAGAATACGGCTCCAAATATGTTGAACATGAGATAGGAGAGAGAAACTCTCTTTGCTTTCTTGTTTGCGCCGATTCCGCCAAGAATGATAGTCATACACTTACCGATGTTCTGACCTATTATAATAGGTATGGCGGTTCCGTATGTGACGACTCCGGTTGAGGATATTGCCTGGAGTATACCGACTGAAGCCGACGAGCTTTGTATTATAGCAGTCAGCACAAGACCTATGAGTATTCCGAGTAATGGATTGTTGAATGAAGTGAAAAGGTTTTGGAAACTTTCTGATTCTTTGAGCGGAGCAAATACACCCTCCATGGTGTTCATACCGAGGAAAAGGATGCCGAGACCGACAAGAATGCTGGCAACATCACGTTTCTTGTTGTTGCTTGTAAACAGTATGATAAAAGCACCTATACATATAAGGATAGGAGCAAATGAAGACGGTTTTAAAAGTTTAAGTATAAAACTGGTCTCAGACAGATCTCCGAGACGCAGAATCTGGGCTGTCGCTGTACTACCGATATTCGCACCAAATACAACCGGGATAGCTTGTCCCAGCTTCATGATTCCAGCATTTACAAAGCCAATGAGCATGATGGTGGTTGCCGCCGAGCTTTGGATTATAGCGGTGACAGCAGTACCGAGAGAGAAACCTTTGATCGTTCCGGTGAACTGGTTTTTGCCTGTTGTGAGTTTTTCAAGAACCTTCTCAAGACTTCCTCCTGCCAGATTTTTTAGAGAGGCGCCCATGAGATTCATTCCGAACAGGAATAAGCCTACACCTCCAAGCAATGTTAAAATAGAAAAAAAGTCCAAAATTAATGCCCTCCTGAGTAAAATATCTTTTACTTTAACAGTATAAAGTAAATAACATGTAATGAATATGTAAAAAGCCCATTTATATCCGATTATATCACAATAGTAGTTTTTGTACTATTGAAAAAAATAATACAAATAATATTAACATTTCGTCAAATGTACCAACAAATTTGATGGTGGCGGTGAGCTTACAAGTGTGATAGAATGAGCGCGAAGTGAGAGATTTGAAAAATCATTATGGGAGATAGATATGTCAGTTTTCACAGATAAGAGAGTGTTTGGAATAAAGAGAAAAAATGCCAGCGGTTTGTCAACGGCAGGACAGGTATGTGCAAATGATATCATACTATGGGTAATTTTCCTGCTGCCGGTCAGCATTGTACTGCACGGAGCTGGGCAGTGCTTTGTGGCGATAGGACTGTTTGCCGGAAATGTAATTGGCTGGATATTTCTTTCAAAACGCATGAATTCATATGTAGAAATATCAAAAAAGAAGATACACAATGCGCCGGAGCTGTTTGCGGCAAGGTATGACTCGTGGCTGCTCAAGGACATTGTTTCGGTCATCTGGATAGTTACACTCGGACTGATCCTTGTATCAGTTCTAAAAGTAATAGTGTCGGTGGCTGCCTATTTTATGAATATGGATGAGTGGATATGTATGGCTATCATCGTGGCATTTCTTGTGTTTGCAACCATTCTCATTGACAACAGGCTTATGGGCATCATAAAGACAGTGGTGTTCATTTTGGTTATAATAGCATGTTTTGTTATGATAGGTCTTGTATTTTACAGAATGGATGTGTGGGAGATACTGGACAATTATAGGCGGGCAAGACTTTCCGGTGGAACAAGCACATACCTCAATATCCTGTACTATGATGGCGATACTGTGAATGCCGGAAGTGCTGTCTCCATGGCGGGGGTAGGACTTGGATGTATAGCCATGCCGCTTATGTATAAAGGGGTTATCAATATACAGAATGTGAAGGAGCTGGATGCCGGCAGAATATGGGCGATAGTATTTGAAGGATTCACCATAATATCCAGCTGTGCCCTTGCACTGCTGGTCGTGCCGGTTCTATATCCTGGAAGGATATCGGCATATATGAATTCGTTTCAGGTATATAACCTGATGCTCAAGCGGCTGCTCGGAGAAAACGAGCATGCAGATATCATAAGGCTTGTTGTCCTTATGATATTCATTCTGGCTGTCGTCGTTATGCTGGAATCATTTATGAGAACGATATGCGAACACATAAGAGGAATAGTTCCATCCATAAAAAAGGCCGGGAGAGGACTGAAGCTTGCAATAGATATAACAGTGGTGGTGCTCACAGGAGTGATTCTTCTGGCATTTGGAATATTTGTTGAGTATGACAGAGAGCGGATGATCACACTCAGCTGGGGAATGTGTACCGCGGCGCTTGCGGCACCGCTGATGCTTAGCCTCATGTACAGACATTCTACAAAGGCTGGTGTGTATGTGGGTATAATATCCGGAATGGCATCATTTATAGTGTGGAATTTCATTTCGCTTATACACGGGGAGACACTGAAGGCATATTTGGACCTCAGCGGTGATGTTGCTGGATTTGCGGTGAGTTTCATACTGACCGTTCTAGTAAGTGTATGTACTCGGAAGAATTCAGAAGAAGAACTCAAGGATTTCGACCGCATGGTGGAGGAACAGCGATAGTGGCGTGCGGATAGATGTAGATAGCAGAGTGAAAAGATATAAGGCGGAGGACGAAGTGTTTGAAGTACAAGATAGCCTGTGTTGGTAAAATAAAAGAGGATTATTTCACGAAACTGATAGATGGGTACCGCAAGGAGATAAACAAAAGGGACAGTCTAGAGATATGTGAAGTCCCTGACGAGAGAATCCCCCAGAAAAATGGAGATCGGGTAAATTCTATTATACTTAATGCTGAGGCAGCGAGGCTGAAAAATGTGATCGCACCGGAGGATTACGTCATAGTACTTTGTATAAATGGAAAGAAGATGTCCACGGCAGATCTTACAGAACAGGTGAGAAAGGCTGAGGAGAGAGATCAGAGAACTGTTACGTTTGTGATAGGAGGATCCCTTGGACTTGCCAATGATATCATGAAGCTGGCTGATTATAAGATGAGCGTTTCGGATATGACATTTCCACATCAGCTCATGAGAGTTGCCTTGACAGAGCAGATAATGATCGTCTCAGAGTATCTTCATAAGAGTTCATAAGCAATCATGAACAATCATTTGTGGTATGTTATGTTGTTCAGGATCGTGTAGGCTCTGTAGACCTGTTCACTGAGGAGAAGCGCGGTCATCTCATCCGATGGCTTTATGGTGCAAACTGCAAATACATCCATATGGTTTGTGTCCTCTGATGGATAACCGATGTAGTAGTTCAGCTTTGAAGTGCCATTTGTGGTCACAGCGTTTATCTGACTGGCAAAATCCTCTGATGATATGGTGCGTGCAGAGCCTGTGCTGGTAGAATCGGAGATGGACTGATATTCCTCATATCCGTGATTCCAGTTTCCATATCCGTATGAAACGACCTTTTGAGATGCCTGTATTACGGCGTAATGGGCGCTGTTGTGTCCAGGTGTATATTTTACATGTCCCGGTGCACACACTATCTTCATATTACAATAAGGGGACAGTCTCTTTACATATTCAGCTATCGCGCTGCTGCACAAAGGGTTGATTTTTTTCTGATTAACGTATATGTTTATATCCATGTGATTTTCTCCGTATATTCGACATAATCAATGCTGATATGTAATTATATATTATTTGGGAGAAAATGCATAGTATAAGAAAATGCATAGTATAAGAAATTGTATATGGAGGAAAATATGCGTAAAAAACTGTTGGCACTTGATATTGATGGCACACTTACAAATACACAGAAGGATATAACACCTGAAACCTTGAAGAAGATAATAGAGGTTCAGGAGAAAGGGCATGTCGTTGCGATAGCATCGGGACGTCCGTTGCCAGGGATAAGGAAGATCGCAGACATCATACAGCTCGACAGATTTGGCGGATATGTTCTGGCATTTAATGGTGGAAGGATAGTCAATTATAAGACGGGTGAGGTAGTATATCAGGCTGCTCTCGACAATGAGATCGTCAGAGATATATATGATTATTGTCTGAAGGCCGGCTGTGGTATGGTGACATATGACGGTGATCGTGTCATCACGGGAACAGATATAGATGGATATATGACATTTGAGGCCAGCATAAATCATATGGAACTCATGCGTATAGATGATTTCAAGGAGTATATAGATTTTCCACTGAACAAATGTCTGCTCACCGCAGAACCTGACAAGGCGGAGAAGATAGAGGAAGAACTTGTGTCCAGATTCGGAGATAAGGTTACGATATTCCGTTCTGAGCCATATTTTGTAGAGATTATGCCGCAAAATGTCCATAAGGCGACGTCGCTTGAGAAGCTCCTGGGTGTTCTAAATATGGATGTCAGGGATCTTATCGCATGTGGTGACGGTTATAACGACCTTACTATGATAGAATATGCAGGTGTTGGTGTTGCCATGGCAAATGCACAGGATATAGTGAAGAAACATGCCGATTATATAACACTTTCCAATGATGAGGACGGTCTGGTTCCAGTGGTGGACAAGTTTATTCTCGGAGTAGAAAATATTTAATATATGTGAAATATCAGTATTGCGTTGAATTTGAGTTTTTTTTGTAGTAAAATGCAATCCTGTATGAACAATTAAGACATAAAAGACAGCTGATAACAAAAAATCCCTGCTACGTGTATGGTTGTAGGGATAATATATTGATATTTAGGAGAAAACTATGAGAAACAGCAATGGCGGTCGGGACAACAGAAAATCGAACCGTGATCAATACAGAAAGCCGGATTACGCAGGTGAGATGTTGTTTGACGACGAAGAAGACTATGATGATGACGCTGATTATGATGTCGTTGACGATATGAAGGCTCACAATGACGACTACAGCGACAGCGCATTTGGTCCTGATGCAGATAACTATGATACGGATGATGACGCATGGCATGATGATGTGGCGGCTGCGGATGATGATCCGTCTGATGAAGATGGATATTATGACGAAGAATATGATGATACAGAAGACTGGCAGGATATGAAAGATAGTAAAAGAAAAAAGAAAAACAGAGTATGGGGCATCATACTAGCTCTAGAGATAGTGGCAGCGATAGTTATAGGCGTTCTGTTTGTGAAGTCATATATCAACAACACATACAGCAAGATGCAGTATAACGAGCTTAAGAACACTCACATCAACGAGGATCTTAATGAAGAATCGGTCAAGAAGATGACGGGATACACAAATATAGCCCTGTTCGGTATAGATACAAGGGATTCAGGCATGGTCGATGACGGCGTAAGATCAGACAGTATAATAATCTGCAGTATTAACAATGATACTCAGGAGGTCAAGCTTCTCTCAGTATACAGAGACACCTACCTGGAGCTTTGCAATGACAGCCAGTCATATGAGAAGGCTGCCCATGCATATGCATACGGCGGAGCACAGGGAGCTGTAAACATGCTCAACAAGAACCTGGATCTCAACATAACAGACTATGTTGCTGTCAATTTCACTGCGCTGACAGAGGCGATAGATGCGCTCGGCGGTATCGATGTCGAGCTCAAGGAGGAAGAACTTTATAAGCTTAACCAGTGTATCGATGAGCAGATGGGTGTAAATGGAATTTATTCTGACTATGTGTATGACACAGGAGTCGTACATTTGAACGGTGTGCAGGCGACAGCTTATTCAAGAATACGAAGCACCGATGAGGGTGATATAACGAGAACATGGAGACAGCGAACGGTCATATCAAAGATGATAGAGGCAGCAAAGAGCGCAGGTCTTTCAAGATTACTCGACTGTATCAACGTTGTAGTTGACGATGTTGCATCGAGCCTTACAGAGAGTGAGATAATGGACATGGCTAAGTCATGCTTCAATTACAAGCTCTCGACTACTACCGGTTTCCCATTTACCATCGCAAGCCCGACTATGAATGATGTGAGCTATGTGGTTGCGTGTGATCTTGCAACAAATGCCACAGCACTTCACAGATTCCTGTTCAACGACAGTAATTACACACCTTCAGCAACAGTCCAGAATATCAGCGACAATATCGTTAATGAATCAGGATATGGCAATCAGCTGGATCTGGATACGTTCACAGTTGAGGATGATGTGGATTCGATTGTGAATACAGAGTCAGATGATTATTGATATAAATAATAGTAAAATATCAGATGTCCTGCCCGCAGTCATGCAGATGACTCGGACGGGACATTTGTCGTATATGGACTTTCATGGCAGTGGATTTATAGGTGTAATATAATTAGTTTTTTTAGTAGGTCATATAGCTGGTTTTTTTGTTTGAATTATGCTCTGTATGTGATATACTATCTAAGAATGTGCAGAGAGATGAAATATAACATTTATAATATTGCAAAGGATGGATATGCATTATGGAGAACGCTAATAATATCAAGATGGACAGAATACTTCTCAAGATGAGCGGTGAGGCACTTGCCGGTGACAAGAAGCACGGATTTGATGAGACAACAGTAAAGGATGTATCAAATCAGGTAAAGCAGATCGTTGACAAGGGCATACAGGTGTGCGTAGTTATCGGAGGAGGTAACTTCTGGAGAGGAAGAACATCTGATAATATGGATAGAGTAAAGGCAGATTCTATAGGAATGCTTGCCACAGTCATGAACTGTATTTACACAGCGGATAGTTTCAGAAGCTGCGGTATAAAGACTCATATCATGACACCATTTATCTGTGGAAACATGACAGAGCTTTTTGATAAGGATAAGGCAATAGATTATATGGAGCAAGGAGATGTGGTTTTCTTTGCCGGCGGAATAGGTCATCCATATTTCTCAACAGATATGGCTACAGTACTCATGGCGATTGAGGTAGGTGCAGATGTTATCCTGTCCGGTAAGGCTATCGACGGAGTTTACGACAGCGATCCGAAGACCAACCCAAATGCAAAGAAGTATGATTCGATGAAGATGAGCGATATCGTGGACAACAAGCTTGGCGTTATAGATCTTGCGTCAGCGGTTCTTGCAATGGAGAACAAGATGCCTATGATGCTTTTTGGACTTGGCGATGAGAACAGTATAGTGAAGGCTGTTACAGGGGGATTCACAGGAACATACGTCAGAGCAGAATAGTTTCAATAAAATAAATTAAGAGATCAATATATATTTCAGGAGGAATGAGAGTAATGTTATCACAGTACGAAGAGAAGATGCAGAAGTCACTTGACAATCTTGAAGCAGAGTATGCAACAATCAGAGCGGGAAGAGCGAACCCTAATATACTCAACAAGTTAAGGGTTGAGTATTATGGCGTTCCAACACCTATGCAGCAGCTTGCAAACATAACAGTTCCAGAGGCAAGAACACTTATGATCGCACCATGGGAGCCATCACTTGTTAAGGAGATAGAGAAGGCTATCATGAATTCAGACATAGGAATCACACCGAACAATGACGGAAGAAATATCATCCTCAACTTCCCTGAGCTTACAGAGGATAGAAGAAAAGAACTCGTAAAGGATATCAAGAAGAAGGGTGAGGCTGCAAAGGTTGCAATAAGAAACATCAGAAGAGATGCAAATGATGCTATCAAGAAGATGGAGAAGAGTGGAGACATCAGCGAGGATGAGCTTGCAGACAACGAAGATAAGATACAGAAGCTCACAGACAAGTATGTTGGACAGATAGACAAGGCTGTTGAAGCAAAGTCTAAGGAAATAATGACTGTATAGGGATATCGGAGAAAATATGAAGAGAGAAATTAACGGAGAATTGCTCAATGTGCCAGAACATGTTGCGGTTATAATGGATGGAAATGGCAGATGGGCAAAAAAGAGATTTCTTCCAAGAAATTATGGACATGCTGAGGGCGCGAAAGCTCTTGAGGCGATATGTGAGAACTGTGACAAGCTGGGTATAAAGCACCTTACGGTATATGCATTTTCTACTGAGAACTGGAAAAGGTCAGTTGAGGAAGTCACAGGTATAATGAACCTTTTCAGAAAATATCTGGTTGACAGTATAGAGAGGTCAAACAATGCGAATATGAAAGTCAATCTCATAGGCAAGAGAGAGGGACTTCCAGAGGATATCGTCCAGAAGATGAATGATCTTGAGAGAGCGACAGCAAATAATACCGGACTTCAGTTCCACATTGCAATAAATTATGGCGGAAGAGATGAGATAGTCAGAGCGACGAAGAAGATATTGAATGATGCGGCTGACGGAAAGGTTAAGGCCGGTGATATCGATGAGAAGTTGTTTGCAGATTATCTTGACACTAAGGGAGTTCCTGATCCGGACCTGCTTATAAGGACCAGCGGTGAGGAGAGGACTTCAAATTTCCTGCCATGGCAGCTTGCATATTCGGAGTTTTATTTCACAGACACATTGTGGCCGGATTTTGATATGGATTCTCTCGTTGAGGCGGTCAGATATTACAACAAGAGAGAGAGAAGATTCGGAGATGCAAAATAGATATCAGTGATCCGGAGGATATTATATAATGAAACAGAGAGTTATAAGTGGAGCGGTGCTGGTGGTGATACTTGCTGTCACATTGTATTTTGGCGGCGCAGTCACATGTGCATTCATGGGACTTGTGTCACTTATAGGTAATATGGAATTGCTTAGGGTATATGGAGTCAACAGAAAGCTGCCGGGGATTGTATGTTATCTAGCAACGATTTTCTATTATGTGGCAATATATCTTCAGCGTATGGATATAATAATCCCTATGATGGTGATATATCTTTTGGTTATGCTTGCTGTGTATGTACTCACATTCCCAACATATTCTGACAAACAGATCATGGCATCGTTTATGGATTTCTTCTATGTGAGTGTCATGTTGTCATTTGTGTATCTGATAAGAGATATGAAGCATGGACTTGTTCTGGTGCTCCTCATATTTGTCAGTTCATGGATAAATGACACATGTGCGTATTTTGTCGGCAGAGCACTCGGCAAACACAAGATGGCGCCTGTACTCAGCCCGAAGAAGAGCATAGAGGGACTGATCGGCGGAATAATGGGAGCCGGTATATTTGGAGCGGTATTTGGTATACTGTTCAACTCATATGTAGAACAAATGAACTATGCACCGTTGCTTTTTGCAGTGATTGGAGCTGTCGGAGCACTTCCTGCAGTCATAGGTGATCTGGCAGCATCGGCAATAAAGAGAAACAATGACATCAAGGATTACGGAAAGCTTATCCCGGGTCATGGTGGAATATTAGACAGATTTGACAGTATAATATTTACAGCACCTATAATCTATTATTTATTGATGTATCTGCTGTAATATATTATCATCGTATTGCAGTAATGGATAAATGTTTGTAAATAATGGGCAGTGCCCAGTGAGTTCACTGGATGCTGCCTATTTATGTCCTGATCGTATCAGGGGTGTACAGGAGGAAATATGAAGAACACAGCGATAATCGGATCCACTGGTTCCATCGGAACCCAGACTCTGGAGATAGCCAGAGCAAATGATGATTTAAATATTGTGGCACTTGCAGCGGGAAAGAATATAAAGCTTCTAGAGAAACAGGCTAGGGAGTTCAGACCGGAGATCATCGGTATATGGAGCGAGGAAGATGCAGCAGTCCTTAAGCAGAATCTTTGCGACACAGATATAAAGGTAGTGTCTGGTATGGATGGACTTATAGAGATAGCAGAGCTTCAGTCATCGGATATCCTGGTTACGGGAATAGTTGGTATGATAGGAATAAGACCAACCATCGCGGCGATAAATGCAGGCAAGGATATAGCTCTTGCAAACAAGGAGACTCTGGTCACAGCGGGACACATCATCATGCCTCTTGCAAAAGAAAAAGGCGTGTCAATACTCCCTGTTGACAGTGAGCATTCAGCGATATTCCAGTCCCTTCAGGGAAATGTACACGGCGATGTGGCTAAGATACTTCTTACTGCATCAGGAGGACCTTTCAGAGGTAAGGATACAGAATTCCTGTCACATGTGCAGGTGGAGGATGCACTCAAGCATCCAAATTGGAGCATGGGAAGAAAAATAACCATAGACTCAGCTACGATGGTAAATAAGGGCCTTGAGGTTATAGAGGCAAAATGGCTTTTTGATGTCGATCCGTGCAACATACAGGTGGTTGTGCAGCCTCAGAGTATCATACACTCTATGGTAGAATACCGGGACGGCGCGGTTATGGCGCAGCTTGGCACACCGGATATGAAACTTCCGATACAGTATGCACTGTTTTATCCTGAGAGGAGATATCTTGCGGGAGACAGGCTGGATTTCTGGAAGATGAATTCAATCCTCGTGGAGAAACCGGATATGGATACATTTAAGGGACTTAAATATGCGTACGATGCTATAGGGAAGGGCGGTTCAATGCCTACTGTGTTCAATGCGGCAAATGAATGTGCAGTAGCAAAGTTTTTAGACAGAAGGATAAAGTTCCTTGACATATACAGGATAATAGAGGAGTGTATGTCGGAGCATAAGATCATAGAGGATCCTGATGTATCCCAGATACTGGATACGGAAAAATGGGTATATGAATTGGTAGAAAGCAGGTGGTAGATTGAACATTATACTTATAATACTTGTGTTTGGCGTGATAATATTTTTCCATGAACTTGGACATTTTATAGTAGCCAAGATGAATCATATAACCGTAAAAGAGTTTTCAATGGGTCTTGGTCCCAAGCTCTTCTCATTCAAAAAGAAAGAGACACAATACTCACTGAGACTTATACCTCTCGGTGGATATTGCATGATGCTCAGCGAGGATGAGGAGGAGAATGAGAACGATGAGAACTCATTTGACAAGAAATCAATATGGGCAAGAATGGCTGTTGTGCTGGCTGGTCCGTTTATGAATATAGTCATCGCATTTATATTCTCAGTGATACTCATACATTTTTGTGGAACGGATCCGGCGACAATCGGTCAGGTGTACGATCAGGAGATGGCGCAGGACAGTGAGTACGCGGATGTTGTTAAGGACTTTGGCGGAGTTTATCCAGCGCAGGAAGCCGGCATAGAGGACGGAGATACAGTACTTAAGATAGGCGGAAGCAGTATAAAGAATTTCAGGGAACTTCAGATATATCTTGAGATATACGGAGACGGATCACCGATAGACCTGGAACTTCAGAGAAAAGACGGCACTGTATATGATACGACGGTGTATCCGGTCAAAACGAGTTCCGGATATAAAGTGGGAATAATGAGTTGCGGCTATGTGCTGCCGGAGAATTTTGGAGAGTTGATGAAGTATTCTGCATATGAGGTCAGATACTGGGTGAAGGCGACATTCCTCAGTCTCAAGCTCATAGTTACCAGACAGGTAAGCTCAGATGAAGTGTCTGGTCCTGTGGGAGTCGCAAAGAGCATGAACGACACATTCAAGGAGGCGGCAAAGGTTGATCTTCTAACAGTGCTTCTCAACTGGATGAACTATATAGTACTGCTCTCAGCGAACCTTGGAATCATGAATATGCTGCCGATACCTGGACTTGACGGCGGACGTTTCCTGTTCCTGCTCATAGAGCTCATAACCAGGAGGAAAGTTCCTAAAGAGAAGGAGAACATAGTTACGGTGATAGGCTTCGTACTGGTAATGATATTGATGGTAGTTATACTGTTCAATGATATAAAGAATGTATTCTTCAGCTGACATATCAGTCTGTTAATGAATAAAGAATATTGCAGGTAAAGTTATAAATATTTTTATAGGAGGAAGACGCCGGTGCCGTTTCGGCACTGGCGTTTATGGATATATGAAGACAAGAGAGATTCACATAGGTGACAGAGTTATAGGAGGGGGAAATCCGATCCTCATCCAGTCCATGACAAATACAAAGACAAGTGATGTTGAAGCTACAGTTGCACAGATTCTACGGCTTGAAAAAGCGGGCTGTGATATAATAAGATGCACCATAAATGACGAGGCTGCGGCTGATGCTGTTCCAGAGATAAAAAAGAGGATTCATATACCTCTAGTTGGGGACATACATTTTGACTACAGACTCGCGATTAAGGCCATTGAGAACGGCGTTGACAAGATAAGGATAAATCCAGGAAATATTGGCGGACAGCAGAAGCTTGCCAAAGTGGTGGAGGCTGCGAAAAAGAGAAATATACCGATAAGGGTAGGAGTAAACAGCGGTTCCCTCGAAAAAGACCTGGTGGAGAAGTACGGCGGAGTCACAGCTGAGGGCATAGTTGAGAGTGCTCTTGACAAGGTGAGGATGATAGAAGATCTCGATTATCACAATATAGTTATTAGTATAAAGTCCTCAGATGTCATGATGTGTGTGAAGGCTCACGAGCTTATAGCGGACAAGACAGACTATCCGCTCCATGTTGGAATCACTGAGTCGGGAACCGTGACTAGAGGAAACATAAAGTCATCAGTTGGCCTTGGAATCATATTGCATGAGGGAATAGGCGATACTATCCGTGTATCATTGACAGGTGATCCGGTGGATGAGATATTGTCTGCAAAGCTCATACTCAAGGCGCTCGGTCTCAGAAAGGGCGGCGTTGAGCTTGTGTCATGTCCTACATGTGGCAGGACTGAGATAGATCTCATAGGACTTGCAAATAAGGTTGAAAAACTTGTATCCGACTACGACAATTTAAATATCAAGGTTGCGGTCATGGGATGCATTGTAAATGGTCCCGGTGAGGCTAAGGAGGCTGATCTTGGAATAGCCGGAGGAAAAGGCTGCGGCCTTCTCATAAAGCGTGGTCAGATTGTAGGAAAACTAAGTGAAGAGGAGTTTATACCAGTTCTTAAGCATGAACTGGATAATTGGAGTGATCAGATTGAATAGTAACGAATATCAGGGGACAGGGCAACAAAATATAGATGATATATATGCGTGTGAGATGCAGGATGCCATGGCGTACGAACAGCAGATGTATGAAGAACAGATGCAGTCGCTTATGTATGAGGACATGCAGATGGAGCCGCAGCCGGTAAACGAAGCTCCTGTGCAGAATGTTCCGGATAAAGTCCAGGCATCAGTGCAAGATGAGCCAGAGAAAACTGAAGGAAAGCATGCTGAGACAGAGTCGGACGAAAAAGAAAATCCGGAGAGGCAGCTGTTTTTTGATGTGTTTGGCGGACTTGAGATGCCTAAGGAACTGGATGGACTGTTCCGGGAAGAGGTATATGTAACAAGGGTAGTTATCATAGAGAACAGGGAGATTCTGCGAGTAGATATAAGTTCAAGACATATAATAAGCCGTCCTAATATTGAGAAGGCTGAGGAGGCACTCAGAAAGCATATATTTGGAAAGCGGCGGTACACGGTTCAGATCAGGGAACACTATGATCTGTCTACACAGTATAATCTTGAGGCTATAGTCAGGGCGTATGAGAAGAGCATTCTCTACGACATCAAGTCATTCAGTAATGTTGGATACAGGCTGATATCGAGATCTGTTGGCGACTGGTATTGTGATGCGGACGTTATAACTATAGCGATAGAGGACAGTAAAATAGCCCATATCCATGCGGACAAGATAAAGCACTACATGGAAGAGATGTTCCACGACAGATTTGACATGAATGTAAATGTTGCATTTGAGTTTAATGAGGCTGACAAGGAAAAGCTGCGCCGGGCGAGTGCACTTGTGGAGCAGCAGAAGATAGATGCGATACTTAGTAACCTCAGAGACCATGGCGATATAATCGTTGACGGTCAGGCGGTTGGGAAGGAGCAGCTTGCTGTCAGCAAGAGTTCGGAGAAGGCTGCTGGTGAGAAAAAGACAGAGACAAAGGCTGCCCTGGCAACGGCTGGGGACAATGCTCAGAAGCCTGCGGGCAAGGAGGCATTTGGCAGGAGAAAGAGATATTCAGATGATCCCGATGTGTTCATCGGAAGGGATGTGGAAGGACAGCTCCTTGAGATATCCAGTATCAATGACGGTATCGGTGAGGTAGTCATTCACGGACAGATCATGAACACGGAGGAAAGGGAACTTCGAAATGGCAAGATCATTCTTACGGGATATATCACGGATTTCACGGATACCATAGGGTTCAAGATGTTCTGTAGCCCTGAGGATATGGAGGTCTACCGTGAGGAGATACAAAAGGGAAAGTTCTACAGGATGAAGGGCCTAGCCGAATTTGACTCGTATGCTAAGGAAGTCATGATCTGCAGAGTACTCGGAATGAAGCATATACAGGATTTCCGTGTGCCTCGTATGGATACATATCCGGAGAAGAGAGTCGAACTCCATATGCACACCAAGATGAGTGAGATGGACAGTGTCGTAGACATAGAGACGATAGTCAAGCGTGCCAGTGACTGGGGACATCCAGCTATAGCCATCACCGATCACGGCGTGGTTCAGGCTTTCCCTATAGCCAATCACACAAAGGGACTCAGAAAAGATTTCAAGATAATATACGGTGTCGAGGGATATTTTGTAGATGATCTCAAAGATCTGGTCAAGAATTCCAGAAACCAGAGTCTCGATTCAGAATATGTAGTATTTGATATAGAGACGACAGGACTTTCAAAGAAACACAATAAGATCATAGAGATAGGTGCTGTCAAGGTGAAGGACGGCGAGGTCGTTGACACGTTCTCAGAGTTTATCAATCCAGGCGTTCCGATCCCATACCAGATAGAACAGCTCACCTCCATAAACGATGACATGGTAAAGGATGCACCTATGTATGATGTCATAGTACCGAGATTTGTGGAGTTCTGCGGTGATGACATAGTGGTAGCACACAATGCGTCATTTGACACGGGATTTGTAAAGAAGAATGCGGAGGAACTGGGACTGAGGTTCGACAATACAGTTCTGGACACTATGACTCTCAGCCACATACTTTTGCCGGAGCTTGGCAAATTTACTCTGGACAGAGTGTGTAAGGAGCTTAAGGTTGTCAATGCCCATCACCACAGGGCTATAGATGATGCAGAGGCTACATCAAAGGTGTTCTTCAAGCTCCTTGATATGCTGAAGGAGAGGGATGTCAAGACCATGGATGATCTGAATGTCCTCGGAAGTACGTCACCTGACGCCATAAAAAAGGACAAGACATACCATGGGATCATCCTGGCAAAGAATGAGATCGGCAGGGTCAATCTGTACAGGCTCATCTCTGAGTCGCATCTTACGTACTTTGCGAGAAGACCGCGTATGCCGATGAGTCTCATCAACAAATACAGGGAGGGACTGATACTGGGATCTGCCTGCGAGGCGGGAGAACTGTTCAGAGCCATCGTTGACGATGCTCCCGATGAAGAGATAGTGAGACTGGTAAACTGGTTTGACTACCTGGAGATACAGCCCATTGGCAACAATGAGTTCATGACAAGGGATACTAGAAATCCAAAGACCATGGACGATCTGATAGAGTACAACAAGAGGATAGTGGAGCTTGGCGAGATGTTCAACAAGCCTGTTGTCGCTACATGTGATGTCCATTTCCTGAATCCGGAGGACTATATATACAGAGCGATAATCATGAAGAGCAAGGGATTTGACGATGCGGACATGCAGCCACCGCTCTACTTCAGGACAACGGAGGAAATGCTGGCGGAATTCCAGTATCTTGGAAGTGATAAGGCACGGGAAGTAGTCATAACCAACACAAACATGATAGCTGACATGGTGGAGAGGATTGAACCGGTGAGACCTGATAAGGCACCGCCAATAATCGAGAATTCGGATCAGACACTTACAGATATATGTTACACGAAGGCACATCAGATATATGGTCCTGAGCTTCCACCGCAGGTTCAGGAGAGACTGGACAGGGAGCTGCACTCCATCATCTCAAATGGATTCGCGGTTATGTACATAATTGCGCAGAAGCTTGTGTGGGATTCAAATGACCACGGATATCTGGTTGGTTCGCGAGGTTCGGTCGGTTCTTCATTTGTCGCTACAATGGCTGGTATCACGGAGGTTAATCCTCTGTCAGCGCACTATATATGTCCGAAGTGCCATTTTGTAGATTTTGACTCGGAGCTTGTAAAGTCGTATTCTGGAATGAGCGGATGTGATATGCCTGACAGAGACTGTCCAAATTGCGGAACACCACTCATAAAGGAAGGACATGATATACCATTCGAAACCTTCCTTGGATTTAACGGAGACAAGGAGCCTGATATCGATCTGAACTTCTCAGGAGAGTATCAGTCGAAGGCACATGCCTACACCGAGGTGCTCTTCGGCAAGGGCAAGGCATTCAAGGCGGGAACAGTAGGTGGTGTTGCGGAAAAGACAGCATTTGGATATGTGTACAATTATTTCAAGGATCACTCCAAAGAGGAACTTATGGCGGAGGCCAAGGCGTCCGGAATGGATGAGAAAGCCGCGAAGAAGTACGCTGAGGAGAATGCAACAGTCACAAAGAGAAGGTGTGAGATGGAGCGTCTGGCTCTTGGATGTACTGGTGTCAGAAGAACTACGGGTCAGCATCCGGGTGGTATGATAGTACTCCCGAGACACGAGGAGATATATTCATTTACCCCTATACAGCACCCGGCAAATGATGTGACATCGGATATCATCACATCGCACTTTGAGTACCATTCAATCGATCATAACCTGCTTAAGCTCGATATTCTTGGACACGATGATCCGACCATGATCAGGCGACTTGAGGATCTGACGGGACTTGACGCCACGAAGATAAGACTTGATGACAAGGATGTCATGGAGCTTTTCCACAGCACGAAGTCTTTGGGGATCACGCCGGAGGATATCAACGGAATACCGCTTGGAAGTCTGGGTGTACCGGAATTCGGAACGGATTTCGCTATGCAGATGCTTATAGATGCCAAGCCTACATGTTTCTCAGACCTTGTACGAATAGCGGGTCTGGCACATGGAACCGATGTGTGGCTGGGCAACGCACAGGAGCTCATCAAGTCGGGCAAGTGTACTATATCGACAGCCATTTGTTGTCGTGACGATATTATGGTTTATCTGATACATATGGGACTTGATGCCGGACTTGCCTTCAATATCATGGAGAAAGTCCGTAAAGGAATAGTAGCCAAGGGCAAATGTGACAAATGGGAGGATTGGAAGGCTGAGATGGCAGCCCACGGAGTGCCTGACTGGTACGTGTGGTCGTGCCAGAAGATCAAGTACATGTTCCCGAAGGCGCATGCTGCGGCATATGTCATGATGGCGTGGAGAATTGCTTGGTTCAAGGTCAATTACCCGCTTGAGTACTATACGGCATTCTTCAGTATCAGAGCTGATGATTTCAGTTATGAGATGATGTGCTTTGGAAAGGAGAGAGTTCTCTTCCATATCAATGAGATAAGCAAGGTAGATAAGAGCAAAAGATCCGCCAAGGACGAGGGCAAGCTCAAGGATCTCAAGATAGTGCTTGAGATGTACGCCAGAGGCTACGACTTCGTCCCTATAGATATATATAAGGCGAAAGCCGACAGATTCCAGATAATAGACGGTAAGATCATGCCATCCTTCGCATCCATAGAAGGAATGGGAGAGAAGGCTGCCCAGCAGCTCTACGAGGCTGCCCAGAAGGGACCGTTCCTCTCCAAGGAGGAGATCAATGAGCGTGCCAAGATAGGCAAGGGTGCCATAGAGAAGATGAGCGAACTCGGAATCCTGGACGGAATGCCAGAGACAAATCAGCTGTCGCTGTTTGATTTTATGTAAAGAGATACAACATTTTTCAAGTTGATCAGTTTTATACTTAGAAAGATACAATATTTTCCATATTAGCCAGTTTATCCTCTGAAAGATACAATATTTGAATATTTTGTATCTTTCAAGGGGTAAAAGGCTTGTTCAGGAAAAATATTGTATCTTTTTTGTTAATATATAAATAAATGGATAAAATGAAAAGTGGTTAAACAGTGAATGGATAAAACGGAAAGTCTTAAATTTAAAAGTATTAAAACTGAAATTCTAAAAATGAATAAGATTACACTACAAATAGAATGCAAAAATCACATAAAATGGTACGATATACATAGTGTTATAATATATGGAGGGGAATCAAGACGGTAATAATATGTTAAATATCTATTTGGATAAACCGGAAAATACAATAGACTATAATGATGCATACTTTAATACAAACTATATGAATTATATGAGGTGAGGACATGATACAAAATATGCAGATAAAAAGTGAAGATATGGTGTTTGAGCTAGAGCTAAAGAGCAGGCTGACTTTGATAAACGGAGATTCAGGTACAGGCAAGACCTTTTTGTATAAATTAATGCTCGATAAAGCAAGAGCGGAGAAGGATTCACGGTTTATATTCTTCAACCATATGGTGCCTGATAAAAAGTACATAAAGTCAGAAATACTTACACATAAAGACAAAATTTTTGTTGTAGATGACGCGGACATCATATTAGATAAAGAGTTGAAATCACTGATATCTGTAAACACATCAAACCAGTATATAATTTTCACACACTCCATAGATGGGTACACTTTGGGCAAAAAGAACATAGCTGTCTTAAAGATAAAAAATAATAAGGGTGTCTTGGAATATCCATTGTTGCAAAGTGTAAAAGATGGCTCATATATGGCGAGAGGAAAAGGGAAAAATGGAAAACAGAAAAATGAAAAACGATAAAATAGAAAACAATAAAATATCACCCTTTATAGCGCCACATTCAGAAGATGCGCCTACAAAAGAGGAACTTGACAGACGTAGCAGGCAATACAATAGACTTATGGCATTAGGTCTCGATTCGACACTTATAGATGATACACAAGTGGGTAGAGAAAGAGAGAATCCTTATGCTATACAGGCAATGATTCTGATCAATCAGGATAAAGAGGTACCTGAAGAACTGATACGGAAAATAAAGAAATATGATCAGAAATATAACTAGAAAAAGAGA